>Ga0116193_1000035_pt1 | contig 139098 bp, 118 predicted proteins | sample AD_UKC115_MetaG_FD_89892 | JGI IMG/M metagenome (GOLD analysis project Ga0116193, IMG submission 89892) | Active sludge microbial communities of municipal wastewater-treating anaerobic digesters from Hong Kong - AD_UKC115_MetaG | ecosystem: Engineered > Bioreactor > Anaerobic > Digestate...
CTACACTTTCGTTTACCCTTGAAGGAATAGATATTTCAGGTTTTTCAAAAATGGGTAGATACTCATGAGCCAGAAGAAGAAAATTGTATTTTATACTATTGGTATACCAGAATCCTGTGGTTTTGCAGTTATGTTGACGCTTGATAATGAGTTCTCTTAATTTAAAGCCAGCGGACAGATAAACATTTATAAGTTTAAATCCTAACGGAATTATATGTTTTTTCCTTCGAGTATCTCCTATTAATATTGCACAGTGTCCGCCAGGATTTAGCACTCTAAAACTTTCTTGGGCGACCTTCGACATTTCATTTAAAAATTCATCTATGTCAAGAAAAGATAAATCTTTATCCATAGAATTGGTGTAATGGATTATGTTTGCATAAGGAGGATGGGCACAAATTAAATCTATGGAATTGTCGTTCAGAAAAGATAAATCTCTGGCATCACCGACTAAAACCTGTGGTTCATAAATTCCAGAATGATTTCCTTTATCAAAGAGTGTTAACTGTGGTAATTCCAGAGTGAAATCTAAATTCTTTTTTGCCAGTTCAATTGCTTTTTCATTGATGTCTAATGCTATACACTTTCTGCCCAAAAGTTTACATTCCACAGCGGTTGTGCCTGCACCACAGAAATAATCCAGAACTATTTCACCAGGTTGAGAATATCGTAATATCAAGTTTCGTGGAATATAAGGAGACCAATTTCCACGATATTCCCCATTATGAGTTGCCCAATTGCCTCTCTGTCTAAAACTCCACACTGTAGTCTGCTCTTCTTGAAAATTTTTAGGTTCAAGTGCCTTTATCCTTTTTGGAGTCTTCAAAACACTAATATTGATACCATGTGTTTTAGTAATAAGATTCTCAATGTATCTGAATGTAACCCCATACTTCTTACCGATTTCTAAATCGGGGGTCCCTTTTAATTTTTCTTGCAAGATTGTTTCTTGTAGTTCCTTTTCGTCTTTAAAACTTATTTTGGGGCTACTCATTATATAAATCTTCTTATAATGTTATCGTATTTATCTAATGAAGATGTTCTCTTAACAATTTCCTTAAAAATTGAATCTTCATCTTTCTATTATATCGAAACTCTGCCTCAAATTTTTACTCTATTTGGTTTTTAGGTGTTTGTCAAGCCAGGCGAAGGCTTCTTCCTGCATGGTTTTGTTGAATACATGGGGTTCGTCCCAGATTTTTGTGTATAGGTTTGCGGACTTGTTTTGTGTATCCCATATCTTGTGCATAATTTTGTGTGCCTCTTCTACCCCTTCAATAGGGAAAAGTGAATCTTTCTTGCCATTGAAGAACAGCATTGGTTTGGGGCATGCTAATCCTGCCACATCGGGTATGTCCAGATATTGATATAGGTTGGGCGCCAGCATGGAATAGGCAGACTGTCCACGGGTCTGATTATTGTCAGGCACGATTAAGGTAGGTGTAGTCGCCAGCCAGCAAATAGCACAGCCTACTTTTACATTATCCGATAGGGCACTCAACATCCATGTGCGGTGTGCGCCCATAGAAAGTCCTACTGCCCCGATATGGTCGCTGTCTACCTCAAGCAAACTCGCCAAAAATTCTGCGGAACGAATATCGTCCCAGGTGATAATCCCTAACCATGAAGTCCCTAAATGAAAAATATTTGAACCCAACTGCTGTTGATTTTCATACTTGCTACCTTCACATTCCTGCCTTGCACCCCAGAATAACGCATCAATCACTAATACGACATATCCGCGTGTGGCAAGTTCGTCTCCAACAAATCTACCTTCATAACACTGCCCAACCCAATCCAGAGCATCTTTCATGACTTCCTCACTCTCTGCAATAGGTCGGACTACCTTCTCCTTGCCAATACTGAAATGGGCACCGTGGTCATGCAGACATATCACCGCTGGAAATGGTGGTGTCCCTTTAGGAATAAGCAGATACGCAGGGATTCGTTCCCACTCGGATATGTTGATTTTTAACTTCTTTGCGGTATAACTTCCGCGGTCTTCTTCACAAATCCATTCGGGATTGAAAAAGGTAAATGGCGGAGGATAGCCCAATGTTTCAAAAACCTTTTTCTGTCCTTCTCTTTTCCATGCTCCGAAATCTGGAAACTTGCCCGGGTCATAACGGAGGGCGGGAACATAATTGCTTAAAAATTGTGAGGTAAATTTTGGTAATCCCTTTTCGATAGAACAGTCTCTATCCTGACTTTTTGGTGGTTGCTCTGGATGCTGTTGTAACCGTTGCAATAATGTCCGCAATTCTGCCTTTTTAGGGGATAATACATTGGAAGCATTTCTATTCTGCAAGTAATAGTCAAGAACAGAACTAAAATAAACCACGCCCTCAGGTGGTACATAATCGCCACAGGTTACTTGTCCTTCTGTATAGTCCCTTGTGTAGTCCCGCTCATCAAATTTTTTGTAAATCTCGCCAAGATTTTTACCTGCTTCTACTTTGCCCGTGGCATATTCCCAGGCTCCGAGAGAACTCAGAACACATTGATTTAATGTCAATCCAGCAATTCGTGCTTGCAATACTGTCTCGATAGCGTCCAGGCACAGTTCAAGGTAAGGTGATTTGCCCTTCAGCACTTTGCAGGCATTGGCTATCTGGTGTGCATGTTCTATACCCTGACTTATTATTATCCATGTGGAGCGTGGATGGGGATAACGCCAGCCACCAGCAGGGTCTACTGTTTCTGCCATATATTTCGCCACGGCTTCAATGGTCTCATACAGGCGTGGCTCACTTGGATATTCCATATATAAATCAGGTAAACCTTGCAAGGCATAACCTAAAATATATGGCTTAGGAAATGGGTTATTATAGCCTGTTCGGTCATCATCAATGAATGGCAACTCTTTTTGAATTGGCTCTCCCCCCTGTGAAAATAAATTATCTTCTGACAATTTTTCTCGCAATTCCTGGAATAGACGCAATGCTTTTTCTGCATATTCAACTTTACCTAACGCCTTATAAAGCAGCATAAAATCCTTTACCGCACCTATATTCCTGCATTCACCTGTATTTGCGTGAACATGCTCCTTTGCATAAGCAACCTGTGCATTCAGCGTGCATGAATAAAACGGGTCTCCTGTTTCTTCATAAGCGAGCAGAAAATTTTCAATCCCCTTTGTGCAAAAAGTTACAGAATCATTAGAACGCCACATAAAAGTTTTATCATCTGCATGCATCTTTGGATTATTTGCAGTAATATTGTTATAACGAGTTCCACCAAAAGTAGACTTATCAAGGTCACCCCACCATACAGAAAGTTGTGCATAGTTTTGACACCAAAGCATAAAGGTTTTTCTTATGCTTTCGTTGCATGTTCTTAAATATTCATAAAAAATTTCCGTATTGTGATTAAGACGATTCATACCAAAAACAGCATTCTGGGGCATAGTGCTGATATTCCCGAAGTCATCGCCATACAGTCGTGTTATCGCCATAGCGTTCCTATGCCAGCGAACGACCTCACGCAAAACTTCATTTTCAGGTTCAGGACATTTATCAAAGTCATATACAGCCCTGCACAAAGACACAGGGAAATCGGGTATTACAGGGGGTTCTAACAATTCGTTCCAGGCAGGCAATTCAGAATGACCCACATATACATTTGCCATTCGCCATGCCATTGGTTGATGTGGCACTTTATCAATATCTCTACTTCGCAGATAGACAATTTTCCAGCCTGTATCCATTTTTTCACCACTTATAATGCCTTTGCGCCATGCCGCTGCATCTGGAAAACAAATCTTACGATTGTCTGCCAAAAATGAGATTTCCTTACCTGTATTCAAGTCGTATGTCCATGTATTCTCAACCTGATTATTACTCCCTTCTATTGTCTTTGACAGACTCCCATCACCTTCTATTCCTATCCCAAATTCAGGTGCATAGCCATCCTCCTTTGCCCATCGTTGAAGGAGCACACGAATAGCAAATTGCCCTGTTGAACTTGCACGCAATTCTACAATTTTAGGAAACTGTTCATCCCACTGTAACCATCGAACCCACAAATAGTGCTCACCCCGTTCAATAATTTCCTCCTTTGTTTCCTGTGCCGATGTATTTGACTGTGGAGAAATGACTGAAAAAATAAATCTGTTTGTTCCATCCTTTTCAACAATTATTCTCGACCCATCAAAGTTAAATGTATTACCACCTATTTGTAGTGGTTGCCTATCACTTTTCTGCGGTAACTCTTCATACTCCTTGCGGACAACTGTGTATTGCTTCTCAGACCCCTTAAATTCATCTACATAAGAGAGCATGGCTCTGCGGATATACTTTTCACTGCCTCCGTAGGTGGTAAGCACACGACAATCCGCCAAAATCTCTGTCCCCTGTGAATTTAAATATACCTTACCTGTCGGCTTCATAAATCCATAAGGAAAAGGCACAGAAATTCGGACTAACTGCCTGACAGGCAAATCTATTTTAACAGAAAAATGAATTTCTGAGACATCTATTATGTTTTTGGGGACTGCTTCACCCGATTCTACAGGGACAAATTTGAACTTCTGAAGCCACAACTCTTTCTGTGGGAGGTCTTCCGCAATAATAGTTATAGGACCAAAACAAAGAATGAAACTGAACAGTAAAAAAATGAAACAAAATTTTTGTAATCGCTTATTCATAATACTTCCTTTTTGAATAATTCTCTAATACTATCACACTGATATTCGCAAATAAACCCTGCTATTTATATTATATCTAAGCATATTGTTTCACTTATTGCACCAATATTCTAAACTTTCAGAGAGTATGTATATTTATTGATATAGTTCATATTTTTTGTTATAATGGGTATTACAATGTAATACGAATAAAATGAAGAATCTCAACTTAAATAAACAGACACAAACTCTGAAAGTATCCATAGCATTACTCTTGGTAGTGCTATGTTTGCATTTATTTTCTTCTTTTCTTCATCATCACCATTTGACCTTTGACCATAAAATCCCTACAATTGTTTTTCCTGAAGAATCCTGTCCTATATGCTGGTTTATTCTACAAATAACTGCTATTGCTATCTTGATATTGCATTTGTCACTTGTGCTGTTTGTTAATAGTGGCTATACTCCGATTGAATATTTCCTTCCTATTAAACATTATCCTCTTTTCTTATCTCGTGCCCCTCCTGTAATTGTTTAACTACACATTCTACAATATTTAGTATTTATCTAAGACTTTTCTCTCAAAATGTTTGTATTTTCTTATTATTTGTATTATTATTTAATTTGAAAGGATTAATCTATGAAAAAGCATGGTTTTACACTTATAGAATTACTCGTAGTGATTGCAATTATAGCCATACTCGCTGCGATATTGCTCCCGGCTCTGGCACGAGCCCGTGAATCGGCACGCCGTTCGTCGTGTGCAAACAATCTGAAACAAATAGGATTGGCTTTGAAGATGTATGCAAACGAGGCAAAAGGGGAACGATTTCCACCTATCAAGTCCACAAATTGCGATGGAACACCGACAATAGGACTTGCAACTATGATGGATATGGAGGTTTTATATCCTGAGTATTTGAACGATTATCAAGTGTTGATATGTCCCAGTTCACCGTTTGCAGGACCTGCTCTGGAATTGTGGGATGAAGGCAAAAATCCTGCAACAACTTATCAGGAAGCATTAGAAGAAGGGCATATATCGCTCAATGGTCTTTCAGTCCATAATAACGGAATTGTTGAACCATGTGAGGTATATGAACATCCGTATGTATACTTTGGATGGGCAATTAATCCGAGTTGGTTTCAGACAGAGAACGATGTTGGCTATTTTAAGTTAGCTCTGGAAGATTTGGTAAGTAGTATAACGAATCCGTCAAATACTACACAGCAGTGCAAAAAGTATGCTGACGAAGATTGGGTATTTCCGGCCCTTACTATGCCTTCTATTTTTGCAGATATCAAGCAGGCATACCGTTTCCGTGAAGGGATTGAACGATTTCTCATCACAGATATAAACAATCCGGGTAATACAAATATGGCACAGTCCGTTCTGCCTGTTATGTGGGATGAAATCTCTGATGATGAAACCAGTCACTTTAATCATGTGCCTGGCGGATGTAATGTGCTGTATATGGATGGGCATGTGGAGTTTTTGAAATATGTCCCACAATTAGTAGCGGGATTTGACAAGAATAACCTATTCCCTGTCAATATCGGTGGTATTATAATTCACATAGCCTCTCATTACGGGCATGCCCATCCTTGATTGTTGCTAAGATTTTGCTTTAAACTTTGCTTTTGTCCGTTAAAATTTTTTGACGATGTCTTTGTTCTATTCATGACCTTAAAATAGTAATGGAAATTTATATCTTTGGTTTTATAAGTTTAAGATAAACTGCAAAGGTCGTCAAGCAAGAGGCATAGTCTGCTAGGGTAGAAAACACGGTATTTATTTTAGATAATTATCTATTATAATGGAACATGAAGCAATTTCAGATATCTAATCATGGTTCTTTGATATTTTATTCAGTTAAGAATAAATTGCAACCGACAATGAATAGTCTCAAATAATGTAGAACAAATTGTAGTATTCTTCGCACTCCTTAAATCTTTTACTATCAAAATAGGTCTACTTAATAATTTTCTTGCTTATGGAAATTAAGAAACCCCAATAATCTATAATGTCCTAAGAAAGTAATAACAGAATTTTATGTGGACTTTGGAACTTAGAAAGTTTTTGTCTTCCAGATTTAATTTTGTTATAACAATTTGTATAATTATATAACTTAACAGATATTTTTTAGGAGAAAAGATTATGGCAACAGGAATCCTTATTGGTCTTTTGGTAGTAATTGTATTGCTAATACTATTTTTTATTAGCACCTATAATCGTTTGATACGACTGATGAACGAGGTGAAAAATGCCTGGTCTCAGATTGATGTGCAGTTGAAACGGAGGCATGACCTCATTCCCAATCTAATGGAGACAGTTAAAGGCTATATGCAACATGAGCGGGAGACTCTGGAACACATTACTGAAGCGCGAAATCTTGCCATGCGTCCCGGTTCTGTATCAGAGCGTGCCCAAGCAGAACAACAATTGAATCAAGCACTACATAATTTCTTTGTTGTTGTTGAGAATTATCCTGATTTGAAAGCAAATCAGAACTTTTTAGCCCTACAGGAAGAACTGACTTCAACCGAGAACCGAATCTCCTTTGCACGGCAAGCATATAACGATACAGTTATGAATTTTAATAATGTTTTGCAAATGTTTCCGACTAATATTATAGGTGCAATGTTCGGTTTCAAGGGACAGGATTTCTTTGAAATTCAAGATGCTGCAGAACGAGAAGTTCCAAAAGTTTCGTTCAAATAAAAATAGATAAAGTATTACGATTTAAACATGTTTGAACTTGTCCGAAAAAATAAACATCGTTCTGTTATTTTTGCTTGTATTATGTTATTTTTTATGCTTGCACTGGGCTATTCAATTGGTGCTTTTATCTCATATTGTTGTTATTATGGTGAATTATCTCAACCCGATAGACAACATAGAACAGTTCAAAGGACTCCTTACGATTATCCCCAATCATATTCGCAGGATTATCAGGAGCCTGTTTATAGAGGCAAAAACATTTCTTATTTATCTCCACAACAGATTTACTATTTTATATGGTTCTACTGGGGTCCGTTAGGTGCATTGGTTACCTTCTTTATATGGTTTGTCCAGATGATATATGCGTATTACTCTGGCGGGAACATGTTGCTATCTATAAGTAATGCAGTTCCTATTGAAAAGCAGGACTGTCCACAACTTTATAATATTGTAGAAGAAATATCTATTGCCTCGCGGTTACCCAAAATACCTGAAATATACATTGTTGATTCACCAGAGATGAATGCCTTTGCTACAGGTAGGTCGCCCGAACATTCTGCAATTGCTGTTACGCGTGGACTTATAAACAATATGAACCGAGACCAGATTCAAAGTGTCATTGCTCACGAAATTAGTCATATTGTTCATCGTGATACATTATATATGACTATACTTGCAGTCTCGGTTGGAACAATTATTCTTATTGTGGTAGGTCTGCGTGAGGTTGTCGGTGCAGGCATTCGAGGTTCTACGCGTTATAGTAGAAGGAGAGACCGGGAAGGGTCAGGGCTAATACTTCTCTTTCTAATAGTGATTTATATTTTTGCACTGATTTTGTCTGTAATTGCTCCATTATTAGCACAAATTATCTATTTTGCCTCATCTCGTCAGCGTGAATATCTGGCTGATGCAGGTGCTGTGGTTTTCACCCGTAACCCAGAGGGATTAGCCTCTGCACTTGAAACAATTGCCAATGGATATGCACATACTTCTAATGAAGATGTAAACAAAGTTGTTGCTCCGTTATATATTGTCAATCCACTTGAAGCACACAATCTTAATGCCTCCTCTATTTTTAGCACTCACCCACCTCTACAAAAAAGGATTCAAATCCTGCGTAATATTGCAAAAACACCCTCGTTAACTTCTTATGAGCAGGCATGGCAACAAGTGGTTGGTAAAAAATGGAAACAGCCTTTACTATCAGAGACACCTCAACCAGCCCCCGTTTCAAGCACTTCTTCGCAACCTCAACCCGCAGCACAGCAAAGTTTGGCACAGGCTTCCATCGCTCCAACCCAATCATCAGCCACACCACCTTCAACCCCACAACAGAAGGCAAGAATTACCGGCGATGCTATTATGAAAGCAAAAAAGTTTACTTTCCTCAATTGTCAATGCGGTGTAATCTTAAAAATGCCACCCAATTACAAAGGCAAAGTAAAATGCCCTCGTTGTCAAACTATTCATAATATTACAAAATGATAAATCAAAAATAATATTTGGAACAGATAGAAGGTATATTTGCTTTTTATCTATTCAAACCATTTTTTAAGGTCAACCTTTGTAAAAGGTCGGCGTGTAGCAGGAACAGGTGGATTGTTACCTGCCACAGAAATGTATGCTGTCTGATTTTTGGGGTCAAATACAAAGGAGTGCAGAGTGTTATCAGCAAAGACAGGACCGTTCGCAAGAAAATCTATTGCACTACGAATATCCACTGCCTTTTCAGCCTTAGTGATTTGCTTACCTAACCAATCATATCGCTGGAAAGAATCATTATGTTTCAATATAGGAAGAATAAACTTTACTTGTTCCCATCTCTGCACATCTACTTTGACATTAAATTCAGAGCCAAAATATTTTGCGATGTCCATCAATCCATCTTTGTTTATTGGATGATTGGTTCGACGGACAGCATCGGGAATACTCCAATGTTCAGTCTCTTCGGACTCCTTCGGGTCATTATCTGTATAGACAACGACTCGTTTTGCGTCAACCTCCAATGCCCTGCCTGCTGGAATTTTCCCATCGCCCACGATAAAATTCCAACCTGAGGTCTGGGGTCCTTTTTTCAATATATCTACTGCTTCGTCTAATGTATTTTGTTCTAGAACCCGACGCATAGTTACGAACAACGGCATACCGTCATAAGTGGCATTTGGACTGGGTAGAGTCATCTCGCCAATAGTTAGTTGTGTTGCACTCATGCCACTTACACTGCCAATACCTCCAGCCCAACTTAACATCATATATGGCTTCTTGCCTTTCGGTCGCCAGACTATCAATACAGAGTCATCTTGCACATCCGCTTTGATAGTCCAATCCAGATTCCTACCATGAATGAGCCGACCGTCTGGTGTCCATCTACCCCAGCAAGCAAAATTAGAGCAACTTTTCGGTATACTTGGAGGTTGATTCGGAGGAAAGTGCAATAGTTCCGCCACTGCTGCACCTAATAGAACTTCATCATAAATAATATCCTTTTTCCCTGCTGCCTGGACACCCTCATAAATACCTTGTACCTCATCTAAATATTCCGCAGGGATATGTTTTGCCATTCGTTTCGCCTGTTCAAAAGCATATTCCTTTGTATAATTATTATTCCATAATGCTTTAACATAATAGCCTACTTTTATAAGGTGTTCAACCTTATCTGCAAGTAGCTTACCATGCTGAAAGCCCATCTCCTTATGTGTTCCTTCAAGAACACATAACAAATGGTCTCCTACTTGATACAATTTACCTGCACCCTCCTGAGCAAGCAATTTAACCTCAGGATTCTCAATAATCTCTGGATGATACCATTGTGCTTCCTCTGTATCCGTCGCAGTTGAAGTGTCCTGAGCAATAACAGGAAGCATAATCAAAAAGGATACCAAAATAAACAAAAACCACAAAAAGAACCTTTGAATTCTAACTGATTTCATAAATAAACCTCCTTATTGATTTATTTTCTCTTTCATTGAAAATAGATAACATAATAGACACTTTGCAAATTAAATTTGTTTCGTAATTCTTAATATAAGAATCTCTGAAAAAAAATTAATTTAGATAATCACACCCTTCTACTAAAAACATTAGGAAACTATATCGCCTTTATGGAAATGATTATTATAAAATATAATAGTTTAGATTTAGAAAAAACAACATTCTGAATAATGAAAGGGTAAGCGATGAAAATGTTTTTGTTGGCTCTCATTTTTTCTGTGTCCGTAATTTTATCCATATTTTCTTCTTATGCAGAGGATATTCCGAGGCAGGAGTATCCTCGTCCTGATATGCAAAGGGAACAATGGCTGAACTTGAATGGCGTCTGGGAATTTGCGGAAACAGATGACGATAATGCTCCGTTTCTGGGAACAGACTCCGTATTTCCTGACAAGATTGTGGTGCCCTTCTGTCGAGAGAGTGAACTGTCAGGCTTGAATCGGAAAGGTTTTATACGGAATGTCTGGTATAGGCGTGTGTTTAATGTCCCGTCTGGCTGGAATGGTAAACGGATATTACTTCACATAGGCGCATGTGATTGGAAAACGCAAGTATGGGTAAATGGCAATTTGCGTGGCGAGCATATCGGAGGCAGTGCGCCGATAACTTGTGATATAACGAAGGTTGTTAAAGATGGTGATAATACAGTTATCATTCATGCGTTTGACGATGTTCGTTCAGGTATACAAGCAGGAGGTAAGCAATCTCCAAAACTTGAAAGTCATGGCTGCCGCTACACGCGGACTACTGGAATCTGGCAGACAGTCTGGTTAGAATGTGTTGGCGATACTTATGTGGAGCGGTTTAGAGTTTACCCTGATGTGGATAATAAGCAGATTCGGCTGTATGCCGTATGTAGGGGTGATTTGCCTGCTGGATTAAGTTTGCAGGCAGAGGCATTATTTAACGGTGAAAGTGTTGGTTCAAGTGCAGCTGCGTTAAATGGGGATACAGTGAATCTGACTATACCGCTAAATGTTGTGAAATTGTGGGAACCGGGCATTCCAAATTTGTATGACCTGAAATTGACTTTGAAGCAAGGAGATACTGTGGTAGATAGATTGTCATCTTACTTTGGATTACGGAAATTGACCATAGAAGGTCGCAAGTTTCTCATTAACAGCAAGGCAATTTTCCATCGCACTGTGCTTGACCAGGGCTTCTATCCAACGGGAATATGGACAGCACCAAACGATGATGATTTGCGTGGTGATATTGAGCGTTCTATGCGAGCAGGATTTAATGGAGCACGACTTCATCAAAAGGTATTTGACCCTCGTTTTCTGTATTGGGCAGATAAGTTAGGTTATATTGTGTGGGGTGAGTTTCCAGATTGGGGATTTGACCACAAGAATCCAGCAGGACAGTTATATTTCATTAATGAATGGCGAGAAATTGTAGAGCGTGATTTTAACCATCCAGCAATTATTGGCTGGTGTCCTTTTAATGAAACACCTGTAGAGGCTGTGCCTCTACAAAAGGTTGTGTTTGAGATGACACGCGCCATAGACCAGACACGACCTATTTTAGAATCCAGTGGTTGGACGCATGGCTATCCATATCCTATGCTCATTGACGCACACGATTACGAACAAAACTCAGCAAAATTCAAGGCAAAATGGGATGTTATTGGAGAGAATCTACCGAAGCCGGACTCGCCTTATGCTGATGACAGACCTGTGCCATTTTTCATTAGCGAATATGGAGGAATTGGCTGGAATGTGAAAGAGAACGGCTGGGGTTATGGAGAAAGTCCAAAAGTATTAGATGAATTCTATCAACGATTAGAAGGATTAACAAAAGCAATATTGGACAATCCTTACATTTTTGGGTTCTGTTATACACAATTGACAGACATTGAACAGGAACAAAATGGCATATATACTTATGACCGTAAACCAAAGTTTGACCTTGACCGCGTCAAGGCTATATTCGGTGCCGAGTCTGCTTATGAAAAGTCGGGACAATAATTATTGGAGAAAATTTATGAGTGAAATAGCAATGGTAATATATGAATTGGAAACTATGCCGTCAGATACCAATAAGGGTAGATTGATAAAATTTCCACCGTTCATTGAACAGGAATTACAAAGGCGAATCTCTAACAACGATTTGCATGGGGTTAACCTACAAGGCAAAAACTTAAAAGGGGCCTGGTTAGCAGGAATAGATTTCACAGACTGCGATTTAACTGATGCATGTTTAGAATTTGCAGTGTTAAGTGAGTGCAAATTCCACAATTGCAAACTGAACGGAGCAAATTTAAAACGGGCAAATCTAATTGCTGCTGATTTTGAAGGGACAGACCTTCGTAATGCAGATTTATATTACGCTCGTCTGACCTGTGCAAACTTGAAAAAGGCTGATTTGAGCGGTGCAAACCTGCAAAGGACTATCCTGCGCTGTGCTGATTTGTCCGGAGCAAAACTGAGCAATACTCGTGGTGAACCTATATTAGACCGAACAAAAATGGATGGAGTTTTGTCATGATTATTTATCATTTCTGCACCTCTGTAAATGAAGCCAACGCATATCTGTTGATAGAGCCAGAAAGTCGAGAAAGTCTATTAGTTGATGTCCCTGAATGGACAGAAAACATGGGAAAGGTGTTGGTTGAACAAAAGGTAAAATTAGTCGGCGTGTTTATTACACATGAACACTATGACCATACCTCAGGAATGAACGCACTATTGAAGTCGTTTCCAAATTTAAGTCGTTATCCACATCAAAACTTTTTCAATGAACCCAATAATACAAAATACAACACCATTTATGTAGGTAAACAGAAAGGGCATATCTTATCCCTTCCTGGACATACATCAGAAAGTGTAGGTTTACATATTGGGAATATTGTGTTTACAGGAGACGCATTATTTGCTGGTTCTGTTGGTGGGACTATTAGTCTGCATGAAGCAAAACAACAAGTAAAAGCAATTAAAGAAAACATACTTACATTGCCCGAGAATACAATTGTCTTATCTGGACACGGTCCTGCCACATCTGTCAGAATAGAGAACAAATACAACCCATTTCTCCACAATTAGACATTTTATCTATTTAACAAAAAAGGACTTTTTAGATACACCCCTACAAGATGCAATTGTTTTGAACATACTGTTTTCAGTAATGATGAATCCAACAGTATGCAATAATATATTCGGGATTAAAACCCCGAAAAGAACAGAAAAGAATGTCTGTGCTACGCAAATCAAAAGAAGACACAAAAATCCATTTCTGTGGTCATGGTGTTTTTGTTTGCGTCCTTTGCGGTAAAAGTTTTGCCAGACAGACATGGTTTAGTTATTACAAAAAATCTGGTTTGAATATCAGTTCCTTGCTTTGCAGTTTTAAAATTCCCCTCTTTGATAGGTGTGTCTCGTAGGGACTGGGTGTTCTCTTCTCTTGTAGTTTTCCACCTCCACTTGGAGAGGAATGTTTCGCAAGAATGGGTATTCTCTTGCCAACAAAATCAGGGAGTAAATATAGCCTTCCCTAAAACTATACTATTATTTAGGTTATAATTTTCTTTCTATTATAAGTTGTTATAATTTTATAAATGATGTTTTTCTAATGTCTCTATTAATTAACAAATATTAATTTGCAAAATAGAAAATTTGTATTTTTGCCATATCTGTTTTGTATCATAAATGTATTACAACTCGTTTATTATTTTGATTCACCTGCTTAGAATAGTAAAATGTTATTTATTTGTTGTTTGATGGATACAAAGATTTGACATTTGCTTAAATTTTATGTATAATAAATACTCTTTTTGAAAAATTGACCTATTGAAAAAAGTTTACTATTTTATATAAAAAGGATTTGTGATAGATTTATGGGTAAAGGTGACAAAAGGACAAAGCGAGGTAAGATATGGCGTGGTTCTCATGGAAAGACGCGGCCTAAGTCTTCAGAAAAAAAGTCAGATAAATAATGCTATGTTGAAATTGTTTTTTCATTTTTGATATACTATTTTCCCTTATACAGAAAATCTATTATCCACAAAAAGAAAACAAGTAAATAATTCTGTTCATAGTTAACAGGAGGATTATCATTGCCAACGATAGGACAATTGTTAAGAGGTGCACGGAAGCCGAGACATAATCGGACAAAAGCCCCTGCGTTAAATAGGTGTCCACAGGCTTCTGGAACATGCACTCGTGTATATACGATGACACCAAAGAAACCGAATTCCGCTCTACGGAAGGTTGCTCGTGTCCGATTAAAGAACGGATATGAAGTGACTGTATATATTCCCGGCGTGGGACATAATTTGCAAGAACATTCTCAGGTATTGGTGCGTGGCGGTCGTGTAAAAGATTTACCGGGTGTGCGTTATCATTTGATTCGAGGTGTTCTGGATGCGATGGGTGATATGGGCGGAAGTGCTGGTGTCAAAGACGAAGGTGGAAAGAAGTCACATACAGGTCGTTGGGTAAGCCGTTCAAAATATGGTGTAAAAAAACCAAAGTAATAATGAAATTGAGTATGAAGGATATATAAACAATGCCAAGACGAAGAGAAGTTCAAAAACGAGAGGTTTTACCCGACCCAGAGTTCAACAGTTCTCTGGTAGCAAAATTTGTGAATATTGCTATGAGGAACGGCAAGAAAAGTGCTGCGGAGAAGATTGTTTATAATGCTATTGAAATATTAAAGAAAAAAGTGCCCGATAAGGACCCGTTAGAGGTATTTACAAATGCAATTGAGAATGCAAAACCATTAGTTCATGTGAAATCTCGTCGAATCGGTGGTGCAACCTATCAAGTGCCAGTAGAGATAGAACCGAATACGAGGACATCTATTGCTTTCCGTTGGATACGCGATTATGCAAGGAATCGTGGTGAAAAGACGATGGAAGAACGTCTGGCGATGGAGTTACTTGATTGCTACAATAAGCAAGGAAATACAATAAAGAAGCGTGAAGATACACATAGAATGGCAGAAGCCAATAAAGCCTTTATTCATTTTAGATATTAATATTATGTGTTTTATTTTAGAAAATTTATGGAGAAGAAAAATAACAGACTAAGTAAGACGCTCCGCAGTAGGGGGCGTTGCTTGGCTGTAAAGATATGACAATGAAAGTCCTACTCAGTAATGTGTAGGAAATCAGAATTAACAATTGAATACAGCGTATGCCAGGGCCCCGGGTATAAAGCGGAGCAAAGCGATTGAGGAGAAAATAGATAATATGCCACGTAAATACCCGATAGAAGATATCCGAAATATAGGGATAGCGGCCCACATAGATGCCGGCAAGACCACCGTTACTGAACGAGTCTTGTTCTACTCCGGCCGAGTGCACCGAGTGGGCGAGGTCCACGACGGTGCCGCTACCATGGATTATATGGAGCAGGAACGGGAACGCGGTATCACCATAACCTCAGCAGCAACAGCGTGTAAATGGAATGGACATCGGATAAATATCATTGATACTCCGGGTCATATTGATTTCACTGCTGAAGTAGAACGCTGTATGAGGGTTCTCGATGGAGCCGTCATCGTGTTTTGTGGTGTTGCAGGTGTTCAACCACAGTCCGAAACAGTATGGAGACAAGCGGATAAATATAAAGTTCCGAGAATTGCCTTCATCAACAAGATGGACAGAGTTGGCGCCGATTTTTTCCGAGCCGTTGCTTCTATCGAGAATAGACTTCATGCTTTACCCATTCCTGTCCAAATTCCCATCGGTAGTGAAGATAAATTCCGTGCAGTTATTGACTTGATTAATCAAAAAATGATTACATGGGTCGGAGATACCGTTGATTGCGTTCAGGTATTCGGAGAGATTCCAGAAGAATATCAATACGAAGCCCTCTTCTGGAAAATGCACTTAATCGAAACGGTAGCAAACCTTGATGAAGAAGTGCTTAATTTGCATCTCGAAGAAAAAGATATACCTCCGGATATACTTAAAAAAGCCATTCGGAGAATATGTATCAGTAGAAAAGCAACGCCGGTACTATGTGGAACAGCACTAAAAAACAAAGGAATACGATTGCTATTAGATGCAGTTGTGGATTATCTACCATCACCTGCAGATTTGCCCCCGTATGAAGCAACCGTCCCTCAGAAACCTGATAAAAAAGTGCTTTGCCATCCCTCGGATGATGAGCCTTTCTCAGCATTGGCATTTAAAATATTAAGCGACCCACATGTAGGAAAACTTGCCTTTGTGCGGGTATATTCCGGTGTCATTGAAACAGGGAAAACTGTTTTGAACAGTCGAACAGGAATGAAAGAGCGAATAGGAAGACTTATTGAAATACATGCCGACGAACGAACTGAAATTAAAGAGCTGAGAACAGGTGATATCGGAGCAGTGATTGGTTGCAGAAGTGTATTAACAGGTGATACTCTTTGTTCCCCAAAACATCCTATTGCGCTTATGCCGTTGACATTTCCGGAGCCAGTGGTTCATGTCGCCATTGAACCCAAAACGAAATCAGACCAGGACCGATTATCAAACGCATTACATCGTTTAGCAGATGAAGACCCAACCTTCCGCGTTCGGGTTGATGATGAAACAGGCCAGACAATTATTGCTGGTATGGGTGAACTACACCTTGAGATTATCATTGACCGAATGAAAAGGGAATTTGGAGTAGAGGCTCATGTAGGAAAGCCTGTCGTCGCATATCGAGAAACGATACGCCAATCGGCAACCGCAGATAAAAAATTTGTTCGCCAGACAGGTGGCAGAGGTCAATACGCTCATGTCGTATTGACAATCGAACCGTTACCTCGTGGTTCTGGATTCGTGTTTGAAGATAAAACAGTAGGCGGTGTAATTCCAAAGAACTTCATACCAGCCATAGAGAAAGGCTGTAGAGAAGCCCTTGAAACAGGAATCGTTGCCGGGTATCCAATGGTGGATGTGAAAATAAAACTTACATTTGGCTCTTATCATGAAGTAGATTCTTCCGATTTGGCTTTTCAAATCGCTGGTTCAATGGCTATCAAAGAAGCGGCAATGAACGCCAGACCTATCTTACTCGAACCTATTATGCGGTTAGAGATAGATACGCCATCGGAATATACCGGTGATGTTATTAACGATTTAGACCATCGCCGGGGACGAATGCTACATATAGAAACAGATGGTCCAAGACAAGTAATATATGCCCTGGCACCTCTGGCAGAACTCTTTGGCTATGCAAGTGACCTACGGTCATGCAGTCAAGGAAGAGCCAATTATGGTATGGAATTTGAGCGATATGAAGAAGTGCCCGTAGAGGTGAGCAATCGTATTATGGAACGATTGGGAAGTAATTATCGCTTTGAACCGTGAACTTTTCACAGGGCTATAAAACCCTGTTCAAAATAAATATTAATAACTCAAAAAAGTATCAACAAAACACATAGGAGATACAGAGATGTCGAAGCAGAAATTTGAGCGGAAGAAGCCGCATGTGAACATTGGTACGATAGGACATGTTGACCATGGGAAGACGACATTAACGAGTGCGATAACGAAGATATTAGCGAGAGAAGGGTTAGCACAGGTGATGGAATTTGACCAGATAGACAAGGCGCCTGAGGAGAAGGAGCGAGGAATAACGATAAACATATCGCATGTAGAATATGAGACGGCGAATCGGCACTATGCGCATGTGGACTGTCCCGGTCATGCGGACTATATCAAGAACATGATAACAGGGGCTGCACAGATGGACGGTGCGATATTAGTGGTAGCGGCTAATGATGGACCTATGGCGCAGACGCGAGAGCATATATTATTGGCTCGTCAGGTGAATGTTCCTGCGATAGTGGTATGGATGAACAAGATAGACATGGTAGATGACCCGGAGTTATTGGATTTAGTAGAGATGGAGATACGCGATTTATTGAACAAGTATGAGTTTCCTGGTGATGAGATACCGGTGATAAGGGGAAGTGCATTAGCGGCGATGGAAGGACGTGACCCAGAGATAGGTGAGAAGCGTGTATTGGAGTTAATGAAGGCGGTAGATGAGTATATTCCGTTGCCAGTTAGGCCCTTAGACAAGCCATTTTTGATGCCGATAGAAGATGTATTTACGATAACAGGACGAGGGACGGTGGTGACAGGTAGAGTAGAGAGTGGAATTGTTCATGTAGGAGACAAGGTGGAGTTGGTAGGAATTCGAGATGATATAAAGAGCACGGTAGTGACAGGAGTAGAGATGTTTCGTAAGATATTAGATGAGGGTCAGGCGGGCGACAACATAGGATTATTATTGCGAGGTATAGACAAGGATGAGGTAGAGCGAGGCATGGTTGTAGCGGCACCTGGTTCGATAACGCCGCATACAGAATTTGAGGCGGAGGTATATGTATTGACGAAGGAAGAAGGAGGCAGGCATACGCCATTTTTCAATGGATATCGTCCGCAGTTTTATTTTCGGACTACGGATGTGACAGGCGAGTTGAATTTACCTGAGGGAGTAGAGATGGTAATGCCTGGCGATAATGTTAAGATAACTGCGAAGTTAATTACGCCAATAGCGATGTCAGAGCAATTGCGATTTGCGATACGCGAAGGAGGACGGACAGTAGGTGCTGGCGTCGTAAGCAAAATCATAAAATAAGATGTGATGATTAAGGAGAAACAAGGTGAGTATAAGATTAAGAATTAAGTTAAAGGCTTACGACCATAGGCTTTTAGACCAGTCAACCAAGGCTATAGTTATTGTAGCAAAGAAGACAGGTGCCGGAGTGCGTGGTCCTATACCTTTGCCAATGGAGATTCATAAATATACAGTAAATCGCAGTCCGCATGTTGACAAAAAGTCAAGAGAACAATTTGAGATGCGTGTCCATAAGAGACTTATAGATATAATTAACCCGGGACAAGCAACAGTCGAAGAATTAACTAAATTGGCTTTGCCTCCCGGCGTAGATGTAGAAGTGAAACAGTAATTAATTAACGATTAATAGTAAGGATACCCAAAGAATGGTAACGGGAATTCTGGGTAAAAAATTAGGAATGACACGATTATTCACACAGGATGGAGAATGGGTTGATGTGACCCTTGTCCAGGCAGGTCCCTGCGTTGTCATTCAGAGAAAAACAAAAGAAAACGATGGTTATGAAGCCGTTCAAGTAGGTTTTGAAGATATAAAACCGAAACGATGCACAAAACCCCTAAAAGGACATTTTGAAAAGGTTGGGATTAATCCTAAGCGATTCTTAAAAGAATTTCGCGTAGAAGTGGATAACCCATTGAAACCCGGTGATGAAATTAAACTGGATATGTTCAAAGTTGGAGACCGGGTAGATGTTTCAGGAAAGTCCAAAGGAAAAGGTTTTACAGGTGTAGTAAAGCGATTTGGATATAGCGGTGGTCCTGGGACTCATGGCTCAAATTTCCACCGCCGTCCAGGTTCCATTGGGCAAAGTGCATATCCCGCAGAAGTATATAAAGGGAAAGGACTTCCCGCACATACAGGGGATGTCCGCATAACGGTTCAGAATTTAGAAGTAGTAGATATAGTTCCAGAGAAGAATCTGTTGGCGGTTCGAGGTTCTATTCCCGGTGCTACCGGAGGTTTTGTCGAAATAAAACACACTATAAAAATGAAAAGAAAAAGGAATGCATAAACCATGGCTGCTGTAATACCGGTCATAGATATTCAAGGTAATTTGCAGTATGAACGGGAAGTAAAGTCAGAAATATTCGATGCACCTGTTCGTGAAACATTAGTTCATGAGGTCGTTCGTGCATTAAGAAGTTCCCTTCACACTGGTCAGCATAAAACGAAGACTCGCAGTGAAGTCAGCGGTGGCGGTAGAAAGCCATATCGCCAGAAGGGAACAGGCAATGCCCGTCATGGCAGTACCCGTGAGCCAGAGATGCGCGGTGGAGGTGTTGTTTTCGGACCTCAGCCTCGCGATTATCGCATTGATGTCCCGACAAAAATGAAAAGGTTAGCCTTGTGTAGCACTTTGAGCGACCGATTAAGAAATCAACGACTTTTGGGCTTGGCTGGCTTGAAAATTGAGCAGGTCAAAACTAAAACAGTTGTTAGCCTATTGGCTCAGATACATCCAGAAAAGAAAAAAACACTTATTATTACCCATACTATAGATAAGAATCTGTTACTTTCCACAAGAAACATCCCAAATGTGGAAGTAAAAACGGCAGTAGATGTAAATGCCTATGATGTTTTATGGGCATACAAAGTGTTCATTCAAGAAGAAGCAATCCCCACTCTGGAGGAAAGATTATCATGAAAGAAGTATATCATATTATAAAAAAACCTATTGTAACAGAAGAATCGCAAATACAAACAGCCAAAGCGAATCAATATACATTTCGAGTCGATGCAAAAGCCAATAAGATTCAAATCAAACGAGCCATAGAAGAAATGTTTTCCGGTATCCATGTGGTAAGTGTGAATACCATGAACTATAAAGGCAAAACACGAAGAACTTTTAGAACCCGCCAGATGGGTAATAAAGCAGCATGGAAAAAAGCCATCGTTACCCTTAAACCGGGTGAAAAAATCGAACTCGTTTAGGAGTAAGTAAATATGCCATTGAAAAGATTTAAACCATATACACCGTCGCGCAGACAGATGACGGTGGCTGATTTTTCAGTTATTACGAAAGAAAAGCCAGAAAAGAAACTTGTAATTTCGGTTAAACAAAAGTCAGGACGAAATAACCAGGGTCGGATTACGGTTCGCAGACGCGGTGGTGGACATAAACGCCTTTACAGAACTATTGATTTCCGAAGAGATAAAGATGGTATTCCCGGAAAAGTAACCGCTATTGAATATGACCCTATGCGTTCTGCCAATATAGCATTAATCACATACATAGATGGCGAAAAGAGATATATCCTTGCACCACAGGGGTTGAGTGTTGGGCAAACTATTATGAGTGGTGAAAATGCAGAGTTCGAGACAGGTAATTGCCTTCCGCTTATAAAGATTCCATTAGGAACAATGGTTCATAATGTAGAAATGACACCCGGCAAAGGGGGACAGTTAGCAAGGTCTGCTGGTAACAGTTGCCAGATACTTGCCAAAGAGGGTCGTTTTGTCGTTTTACGCATGCCGTCTGGCGAAATGAGAAGAGTTCTAAGTATCTGCCGTGCCACAATTGGTGTAGTTGGCAATGAAGAACATATCAATATTAGTTTAGGTAAAGCAGGTAGGACGCGTTGGTTTAGCCGCAGACCCAAGGTCCGCGGTGAGGTTATGAACCCAGTGGACCATCCGTTAGGTGGTCGAACCCGTGGCGGAAGACATCCTGTTACACCCTGGGGAAAACCAACAAAAGGTTATAAAACACGCAAGAAAAATCATAGAACAAATAAATATATATTAAGAAGAAGAAACGAGAAATAATGAGTAGGAGATAAAAAGTGCCTCGTTCACTAAAAAAAGGTTATTTTATTGATAAGTCTTTATTAGACAAAATAATAAAGCAACAGAGTACAGGTGACCGCAAAGTGATACGAACATGGTCTCGCCGTTCTACTGTAATCCCAGAGATGGTAGGCTTGACTATAGCGGTTCACAATGGAAAATCTTTTATACCTGTGTTTATAACAGAAAATATGGTGGGGCACAAGTTAGGTGAGTTTGCTCCAACTCGAGTTTTCCGTGGACATCCAGAAAGTAAAGGTAGTAAAGGTAGCAAAAGTTCTGCTACGCCCAAAAAGTAGGAGTTAGATAATGATTACTGCAGAAGCACATTTAAAACATTTACCTATGTCACCACGCAAGGTGCGGTTAGTAGTTGATTTGGTTCGCGGCCGCAAGGTGGCTGAAGCACGCGACATTCTAACATTTACCTTAAAACACTCTGCTGAACCAATTAATAAACTACTGCAATCTGCAGTAGCCAATGCAGAAGAGAAAGCCAGACAGAATAAAGCAAAATTAGACACTGACGAGATGACGATTACTGAAATTAGGGTTGACCCGGGTAGGATAACTCGCTCATTTCAAGCAGCACCTCGGGGAAGAGCCGTTCGTGTTCGACATCGTCATTCACATATACATATAGTTATTAGTGGTGAAGAAAGAAAACCAACACCCGCAAAGAAACAATAAGGAGATTAGTGTGGGACAAAAAGTTCATCCATTTGGATTCCGATTGGGAGTCATTGAAAATTGGTCTTCGGTATGGTATAACGAGAAGGAATATACGCCTCTATTTCATGAAGACCTGAAGATACGCGAATATTTGAAAAAGAGATTGTTCGCCGCAGGAGTTGCACGCATTGATGTTGAGCGTGCAGGAAAAAGAGTAAAAATACTTGTATATACCGCAAGACCCGGTCTTGTTATTGGTCAAAAAGGTACTGAATTAGAAAAATTAAAAACTGAAATAGAAATTCTATGCCCAGGTAAAATAATAAGTTTACAAATTATAGAAGTGAAACTACCTGAATTGAATGCGCAACTGGTTTCCGAAAATATTGCGGTTCAAATTGAAAAGCGGGCATCTTTCCGTCGTGCTATGAAGCGTGCAGTTGAAAGTGCTATTCGTGCCGGTGCAAAAGGAATCCGTATACGCATAGCAGGTCGCTTAAACGGTGCCGAGATTGCTCGTGCTGAACAAACTCACGAGGGGAGTGTGCCATTACATACATTAAGGGCGTGGGTGGATTACGGCAATGCAACAAGTTTTACAACTTATGGAACTATCGGAGTAAAGGTATGGATTTATTTAGGCGATGTCCCACATAAAGAATTTGTCGCTGGTGTGGCTGGTTTAGAAAGTTTTAGAATAACCCCTTCCCGCGGACGGACTGGTGGTCCCACACGAAGGGCACCCCGTAGAAAACAAACATAACCGTTGAGGAGCATAGAAAATGTTATCTCCCCGTAGAACAAAATATAGAAAGCAACAGCGTGGCAGAAGGCGCGGCGTAGCCAAAGGAGCCACAGAAGTCAATTTTGGCGAGTATGGGCTCAAGGCATTAGAAACCGATTGGATTACTGCACGGCAAATTGAAGCAGCCCGTATTGCAATTACTCGATACTTAAAACGCGGTGGTAAAGTTTTCCTCCGCATTTTCCCTGATAAACCTATTTCAAAAAAACCAGCAGAAACTCGAATGGGTAAAGGAAAGGGTGCACCTGAAGAATGGGTTGCAGTCGTAAAAAGAGGTCGTATACTTTTTGAAGTCGAAGGCGTAACAAAAGAATTGGCAGAGGAAGCCTTCCGCTTAGCAGGACATAAATTGCCAATTAGAACGACAATTGTCAAACGAAGTTAGTGTAAAAAAGAGGATGAACCAAGATGCAAGCAAAAGATTTGCGTGATAAAAATCAAGAAGAATTATTAGCGCTTCTCGAAGAACGAAAAAGAGAATTAATAAATTTTCGATTGAAATTAGTAACAGGGGTGGTAGACAATGTTCAGGCAGGACGTATTGCCCGAAAAGATATAGCGAGAATTAAGACTATATTAAAAGAACGAGAACTGTTGGAAAAAAACAAAGAAAATAGCAAAAAAAGTAATAATATCATAAGTGGAGATGCATAAATTGCGAGTTATGAATTCAGAAAATAAAATACTCAGAGGTTTGAAAAGAGAACTTGTGGGAACAGTTACAAGCGATGCAATGAATAAGACAATCTCTGTTAGTGTAGAGCAGTTAAAAATACATCCTCTTTATAAAAAAGGTGTAAAGAGAACGAAAAAATTTAAAGCACATGATGAGCAAAACAGAGCAAAGACAGGTGATGTAGTTCGCATTCGCGAGTGTCGTCCCCTGAGTAGAACAAAACGGTGGAGATTGGTAGAAATTATACAATCTGCTGATGTTCTTAAAAAGAAAGGTATAGAAGAAGAGGTATTACAAATAAATGAAACGAACGAAGTTACTACTTCTGAACAAACAGCAGAGGAGCAAGACTCACAATGATTCAGATATATTCAAGATTAAAAGTAGCCGATAATTCAGGAGCCCGTGTCATTCGGGTTATCCAGGTAATGGGTAGTTCCAAGCATCGCTACGCTGGTCTTGGCGATATAGTTACTGCAAGTGTGAAAGAAGCCATTCCCAACTCAAATGTCAAAAAAGGGGATGTCGTTAAAGCAGTTATAGTCCGTATGCGTCGTGATACCCAGCGTCCAGATGGAACGACTATCCGTTTCGACTCAAATGCTGCGGTCATACTTACTAATCAAATGGAGCCCAGAGGAACACGCATTTTTGGACCCGTGGCGCGTGAATTGAGAGAAAAGGGGTTTATGCGTATCGTTTCCTTAGCTCCCGAAGTATTATAGATGGAGGTCTCTTAAAATGCACATTCGTAAAAAAGATACTGTATTGGTTATACGCGGAGAACATAAAGGTAAAAAAGGTAGAGTTCTTGAAGTTTACCCTAAAAAAAATATGATACTGGTGGAAGGAGTAAATATTATTAAGAGACATACCAAACCTTCTTCCAGAAACCAGGCAGGTGGTATTGTCCAAAAAGAAGCACCTATCCACATTTCTAATGTGATGCCCTGGTGTAGCACTATTAATGGACCATCAAAAATAAAAATGAAACAATTAGAAGATGGAAGCCGTGTTCGTGTCTGGGAAGCAACCGGTGAAGCATTAGATTAAAAGAAGGAGAAAGAAACTGTGGCTCCAAGGTTAAAAGAAAAATATTTTCAACAAATTGTTCCTGAGGCAATGAAAAAGTTCCAGTTCAAAAATGTTATGCAGGTTCCACGATTAGAAAAAATCGTTGTGAATATAGGTGTTGGAGATGCCACTCAGGACGCAAGACTTTTAGATACCGCTATGACAGAATTAGGTATCATTACCGGGCAAAAGCCGCAAATACGCAAGGCGAGAAAGTCGGTGTCTAACTTCAAATTAAGAAAAGGTGTCAGCATCGGATGTCGTGTAACCCTTCGTGGTGACCGAATGTATGAGTTTATGGACCGCCTTTTCAATGTTGCCATTCCGCGTATTCGAGACTTCCGTGGCGTGCCTGTAAAATCCTTTGACCAATTTGGAAACTATACATTAGGAATCAAAGAACAAACTATATTCCCGGAGATTAGTATAGACAGTGTTTCGCGTGTGCGTGGAATGAATATTACTTTTGTATTCAAAAATTCTACTTCCGCAGACACAAATCGTGAGATATTAAAAATGTTTGGAATGCCATTTACAACATAGGAGTAAAAATGTGGCTAAAAAATCATTAATGTTAAAAGCAAGCAGACCGCCTAAATTCAAGGTTCGCAAGTATAATCGTTGCAAACGCTGTGGTAGACCGAGAGCATTTATTCGCGATTTTCAGATTTGCAGGATTTGCTTTCGCACCCTGGCTTTAGAAGGAAAAATACCCGGCATAACGAAATCAAGTTGGTAACTATAAGAAAAGGGTAAAAAATATGTCCATGAATGACCCAATTAGTGATATGTTAACACATATTCGAAATGCAGCACGCGCAGGACACATGTCCGTTCAAGTGCCTGCTTCAAAAATGAAAGAAGAGATCTGCCGTGTTCTTAAAAAAGAAGGATTTATCAGCGATTATCAATTAGATACGGAAAGCAATATTGCTAAACTTACCATTCAACTTAATTATATGAAAGACCGTCGTCCTGTAATTCAAGGGATTCGTAGGGTAAGCCGTCCCAGTATCCGCAGGTATTCATCCTACCGTGGACTGAAACCTGTGCGGAGTGGTTTCGGTATCCAGATTATGTCAACCCCAGCAGGCATTATGACGGGTCGTGATGCGAAGAAACAAAAAGTTGGTGGTGAAATTATTTGTGAAGTATGGTAATTAAAAAACAATATGAGAAGAATAGAAAGGGATAAACAGTGTCTCGAATAGGAAAATTACCAGTACCCGTTCCCAAAGAGGTTAAATGTGAACTTCAGGAAAAAACCCTGATAGTAACAGGACCCAAAGGAACGATACAACGAACCTTTCATCCTGATATTACTATAAAGATTGAGGATAATCGTATTATTGTTCAAAGACCTAGCGATAAAAAGGAGCATAAAGCACTGCACGGTTTAACGCGTGTTTTGATTAATAATATGGTTATAGGCGTATCACAGGGGTATCAAAAAACATTGTTGATTGAAGGCGTGGGATATCGTGCATCAATGCAGGGGAAGAACTTAAATCTGACTCTAGGCTTTAGCCATCCTGTCAGTATAGAACCTCCAGCAGGTATCACTTTTACAGTGGATAATCCGCAAACAATAAAAATATTAGGGATTGATAAAGAACTTGTAGGTCAGATTGCAGCAAATATCCGTGCTTTACGTAAACCAGAGCCCTACAAGGGAAAAGGAATCCGTTATGATTATGAACATATTCGTAGAAAAGAAACAAAAGCAAGTGCTAAATAATTTATAGGGATATATATACTATGAAAAAAATCCATCGAAAAATAAAATGCCTCGAACAAAGAAGAAAGAAAGTTCGCAAAAAGATTTTTGGAACACTAGAACGTCCGAGATTACGCGTTACAAAAACACTAAATCATATTTATGTCCAGTTGATTGATGATACACAGGGTAACACTCTGGTATCGGAATCTTCTGTGCAATTAAAGATTAAGGGTGGGAACATTGAATCGGCAAAGCAGGTAGGACGTTCCCTTGCGGAAAAGGCTCTTGCCAAATCCATTTCAAAAGTGGCATTCGACCGCGGTGGTCATTTATATCATGGAAGGGTAAAGGCTCTTGCAGACTCAGCCAGAGAATCCGGATTAAAATTCTAAGGAGAATAGAGAATATGATGGGAAAAAAGCCAAGAAAAGAAGTTGAAGAAGATGATAGCGTAAAAGAACAACCACAGACAGAATTTATAGAACAGGTCATTCGAGTAAGTCGTGTAGCTAAGGTTGTTAAAGGCGGTAAACGGTTTAGTTTTTCTGCACTTGTTGTTGTAGGAGACGGGAAAGGTAGTATTGGAGCGGCTATTGGGAAAGCCGGTGAAACTGTAGATGCTATCCGAAAGGCTACCGAAAAAGCAAAAAAGAGCATGTTCAAAGTACCAGTAGTTGAAACGACTGTCCCTCATGAAGTTTTAGGAAGAGCCGATGCAGCTCGCGTTCTATTAAAACCTGCTTCAAGAGGAACCGGTATTGTAGCAGGCGGACCTGTCCGTGCAGTATTAGAATCTGCTGGCTATTCCAATGTATTGACAAAGTCATTAGGCTCCAACACCTCCGTTAATGTTATATGGGCTACCCTCAATGGACTTCGCCAACTTAAAACCCGTGAAGAAATATTACAAATTAGAGGATTGAATTCACCAACCAAAAAGACAAGAACAAAGGACGAATAAAATCAAGGATTAAAAAGGGAAAAGAGTAATGGAACTACATAGTTTAACTTATACAAGCAGTGCTAAAAAGAGAAGAAAACGCGTAGGTAGAGGACCTAGTTCCGGGCACGGGAAAACTTCCTGCCATGGACACAAAGGTGCTCAAGCCCGTTCTGGTTACAGCAGAAGGCCGGGATTCGAAGGTGGTCAAATGCCACTGCACCGTCGTTTGCCTAAACGCGGTTTTCATCACATAAAGCGGTTCCCAATGTCAATTGTAAATATAGAGATGCTGGAAAAATTCTTTGAATCAGGTGCAACAGTTACCACAGAAGATTTAATTAAAAAGGGTTTAGCTCGGAAACAAAAAGGAGGTGTTAAGATTTTGGGGAAGGGTGAACTGACTAAACCGTTAAACATCATAATTCAAGGAATATCTCCCTCTGCGAAAGCAAAAATTGAAACCGTCGGAGGAACCGTGAAATTACAACCGATTAAAGAAGAAACAAACAATACAGAAACAGAACTAATATAAGAGGAGCGGTTTCGTGGCTCAACCATTAGAAGCGTTCAAAAATGCGTTTAAAATTCCCGAACTGAAGAGCCGAATTATATTCACTCTAATTATGTTGGCAATATATCGTCTTGGATGTCATGTGCCGGCACCGGGGATTGATGGAGCAGCGTTGGCTCAAAAAATCAGTCAGGGAGGAGGTATTTTAGGCTTTTACGATATGTTCAGTGGAGGTGCATTTGCAAGAGCCACCGTATTTACTCTGGGTATTATGCCATATATTACTGCATCTATTATCCTATCCTTGCTTATACCTATTATCCCTGCATTAGAAAAACTCCAAAAAGAAGGGCACCAAGGACAGCAGAAAATTAATGATTATACGCGTTATGGAACTATCGTTCTTTGCGTTATACAATCCCTCGGAATTTCATGGTTTCTACAAGGTTTAGGAAGAGAGATTGTCCCTAATCCAGGTCCGATGTTCCTTTTTACTTCTGTCCTTTCATTTACAACAGGTGCAGCATTTGTAATGTGGATAGGTGAACAGATAAGTGAGTTTGGTATTGGTAATGGAATGTCATTAATAATCTTTACAAGCATTGTTTCGCGTATGCCCGCAGCATTGAGACATCTTTTCCAATTGGTATTTATTTCAAAACAACTCAACATGTTCCAAGCACTTGTATTAGTTTTTCTAATGGTAGCAGTAATCGCAGGAGCAATAGCCATTACCACTGGACAGAGACGTATCCCTGTGCAATATCCCAGACAGGTAAAAGGTAAAAGGGTTTCAGGTGGACAAAAAACATATTTGCCGCTTCGCGTAAATCAGGCAGGAGTTATTCCGATTATCTTTGCAAGTTCTATACTTTCACTTCCCGCATATTTAGGAGATACAATACGCATTCCTGTATTAGAATGGATTATCCGTGAATTTTTTTATCCGGGAAATTTTGGATATGCAATATGTTATGGCGGACTAATCATATTCTTTTCATTTTTCTATACTGCTATTACCTTTAATCCGGTAGAGATTGCAGACAACATGAAAAAATATGGTGGTGTTATTGTAGGTGTCCGACCGGGTAAAGCAACAGCAGAATATTTGAATCATATTATGACAAGAATAACACTTGCTGGGTCTATATTCCTTGCCGTTATTGCACTTCTTCCAGAAGGCGTTTATTATTTTATCAAAGTTCCTGATTGGACAATTGTCCAATTCTTTGGTGGAACCAGTCTATTGATTATAGTAGGTGTCGCATTAGACACAGTTAAACAAATTGAACAGCATTTATTAATGCGTCATTATGACGGATTCAGTGGTAAAGCAGGACGTATTCGTTCGCGTAGAAGTTTTTAATAACTATAAAATCATTTTATATTTGAATTTAATATATTAAGTTGTTATAATATTTCCTCTTAATTTAAGGTGATTATGCGATATGGTTGTGGTTCGCTCTGAATGGGAGATAGGATTACTCCGTGCCGCTAATCAGATTGTGGCTGAAGTTCTGGCTACACTAGCAGAATATATTAAGCCGGGAGTTACCACAAGAGAGTTAGACGCAATTGCTGAGAATATGATTCGTGAACGAGGGGCTATTCCATCGTTCAAAGGATATAATGGTTATCCTGCTGCAATTTGTGTTTCAGTTGAGGATGAAGTTGTCCACGGGATACCCGGTAAGCGGGTATTAAAAAAAGGAGAAATTGTGAGCATTGATGTTGGGACATGTTATTGTGGCTATCATGGTGATGCTGCTGTTACATTACCCTGCGGCGAAATTGATGCTCAACATAGAAAATTAATTGAAGCAACAGATTTAGCCCTGTCCAGAGCAATTACAGTGGCAAAAGAAGGAAATGTAATTAACGAGATAGGAAAAATTGTTGAAGAAACCTGTAAGAAAGAAGGCTTTTCAGTAGTCCGTGATTTTGTAGGTCATGGCATTGGAACGGAGATGCACGAACCATTGCAAATCCCAAATTTCGATACAGGAAGACCAGGTATAAGATTAAGAAAAGGAATGGTCCTTGCCATTGAACCCATGGTAAATATGGGGACTCCAGCAGTACGTATTCTGGACGATGGCTGGACAGCAGTAACCCGAGATGGTTTACCAAGTGCCCATTTTGAACATAGCATTGTTGTTCGTGAAGATAAAGGAGAAATACTTTCTTATAACGAACGACTTATATGGGGACAACGAAATAATTAGAGAGATTCAATAATAAATATATGAAAGAAAAACCAATAGAAATTGAGGGTGTTGTTGTAGAACCATTGCCCAATTGCATGTTTAGAGTGCAATTAAAGAATGGACATACAATACTTGCTCATATTTCTGGAAAGATGCGTATGAACTTTATTCGAATATTACCCGGTGATAAGGTTAAAGTGGAAATGTCCCCTTACGACCTTACACGCGGCAGAATTACATATCGTTTCAAACAATCAGGTTCAGGAAATGAATAAAAAGAAAGTGGAGTAATATGAAGGTAAGAAGTTCAGTAAAAAAGATTTGTGAGAAATGTAAAATTATTCGTAGACACGGTCAAGTCCGTGTTATTTGTGAGAACCCGAAGCACAAACAAAAACAGGGATAAATAAGGAGAGTTAGATATGGCTCGCATTGTAGGTGTAGATTTACCTAAGGATAAAAGGATTGTTGTGGCATTAGAGTATATTTACGGAGTGGGTCCTGCTCGTGCACGCGAAATACTTGCAGCAACTAATATCAATCTGGATATTCGTGTCCGTGATTTGACCGATGAACAAGCAAATGTCATTTCATCTTTTATCCAGAATCATTATAAGGTTGAAGGTGACCTTCGCCGTGAAGTCACTGCAAATATAAAACGACTAATGGATATTGGATGTTATCGCGGTTTACGACATAAGAAAGGACTACCTGTGCGTGGACAACGCACCCATACCAATGCAAGAACACGAAAGGGTCCCCGTAGAATTTCTATAAAAAGAAAATAAATACAAGGTTATAATATAAAATTCTGAAGAATAATATGGTTCAAAGGAGAAAAATCAGTGCAAAAAGAAAAAGGTAAGCCAAGAATAAAGAAAAAGAAAACTGCATTAAGCGTTTCCTCCGGTCATGCCTACATTCAGGCAACTTTCAACAATACAATTGTATCAGTGACTGACCCTCAAGGGAATGTAATCTCTTGGTCTAGTGCAGGTCAGGTTGGTTTTGTTGGCTCTCGAAAAAGCACGGCTTATGCAGCACAGTTAGCCGCAGAACAAGCAGCCAAACGGGCAATAGAAATGGGCTTACGAGAAGTAAGTGTATTTGTCAGTGGTCCCGGTGCAGGTCGTGAATCTGCAATTCGTGCTATTCAAGCCGCAGGATTGAATGTAAACTTAATTAAAGATACGACTCCCATTCCTCACAATGGTTGTCGTCCCCGTAAAAGAAGAAGAGTATAGTTTTTATATACATAATTTATAAATTTGTAAAGTTTTAAAAATACGCATAACCATAACTTCAAAGGGTATAACCAAATGGTAGCGAATGATTTTATTATCCCAGATGTTGTCCAATTTGACCCAACCTCTAATGACCGTTATGCGCGGATTATTGTAGAACCGTTCGAACGAGGATACGGTATCACCGTAGGAAATTCATTGCGACGGGTTCTACTCGCTTCCCTGGAAGGGAGTGCAATTACCGCTATAAATATTGAAGGGATATATCATGAGTTTTCAGCAATCCCTGGTTTTAAAGAAGATGTAACAGACCTCGTGTTAAACCTAAAACGGTGTCAAATTTCATTAAAACAAGGTGATTCTCTCATATTCCCCTATGAATATAAAGGGGGGTCAGATACCATTTATGCAAAAGATTTATTTGAAGGACAACCAGTAGATGCACTTAATCCAGAACATGTGATAGCAATTCCAGTTCGTCCTGATTCCAAATTAAAAATGGAAATAAAAGTTTCTCGAGGTAGAGGATATGTCCCAGCAGAAGAATTAGAATTAGGACATGCAGAACGCGGGACTATTTATCTGGATGTAAATTTTTCACCGGTAACAAAGGTTAACTTTCAGGTAGAAGATGCGCGTGTAGGACAAAAAACAGACTATGACCGCCTTATTCTTGAAATATGGACAAATGGTTCTATTACTCCGGAACTTGCTCTGGAAGAAGCCTCTTCTCTACTAATTGAACATCTCCGCATTTTCGTAAAGCAGGAAAAGTTAGAAATAAAAACAGAAGAAGAAGGCAAAGAGGAGGACGAAGAGCAGGTCATAAAATCTTTGTTTATGAAACCAGTAGAACAGGTAGAATTTCCACAGAGGGCACTGAATTGTTTCCATCGTGCAAATATCCAGACATTGGGAGATCTGGTTGCATATACAGAAGAATCCCTTTCCAATTTACCCAACCTCGGTACTACTACTATCGCGAAGGTTAAAGAAATATTAGAAAAAATGGGATTAACGCTAGGAATGGAGAAAGAGCAGACATCTAAATCACGACACAGACGGATTCCTATTGAATTTCATGAGCCAGGTGTTCAAGGGCAGGTTAGCGAAGTAGAAGATTTGTTAACAGAAAAGATGATAGAAGAAGAACAGCAAGAAAATTAGTAAAAAAGAATATTTTGCGAAGAGGAGTTTAAATTATGAGACATCGTAAATCAGGACGCAGATTAGGTAGAAATACTTCCAATAGAGAAGCACTCATGCGTAGTTTGATGTGTGCTTTATTCCGATATGATGCTATTGAAACTGGCTTGATGAAGGCAAAAGAATTGAGAATGTTTGCAGAACCATTAATTACACTTGCAAAAGAAGATACGGTGCATCATAGACGGCTGGCTTTTGCTCGACTTAGGGATAAGGATGTTGTGCTCCGTTTGTTTAAAGAGATTGCACCTGCCTGTGCCAATCGAGCTGGCGGATATACGCGTATCTTACACCTCGACCATAGGTTAGGAGATGGCTCACCTCTGGCACGGATAGAAATTATTGACCTAGTCGAAGAAAAAGAAGAGAAGAAACCGAAAAAAGAGAAAAATAAAGAGGGGAAATAATATGCCCTTTGGATTACAATTATATAGCGTTCGAGAACCCGCCAAAAAAAACCTACAAGATACACTAAAGAAGGTTCGTGAAATTGGATATGAATATATTCAGTGGAGTGGGATGCCTGACTTGCCCGCAAATGAAATTCGCACCGCATTAGATAATGCAGGATTAAAAGCAATATCTGCACACATAAACATAGAACCTTTTGAAAAGAATTTTGATACGCAAGTTCAATTTTGGAAAACAGTTGGCGTTACAGATGTAGCCCCTGGCGGAATGATGTCAGATTGCCGTTCCAATGCTGAGGCATGGCTTAAAGGCTGTGCCAGACTCGATGCACTAGGAGCACGCCTTCGTATGGAAGGACTGAGATTGTCTTACCACAACCACGATTGGGAATTGCAGCCCTATCCTAATCAATCTGCATCTAAATTAGATATGCTCCTCCAATCTACCTGCCCTGATAATTTATATGCTGAATTTGACCTGGGATGGATATATATCGCCGGTTCGAATCCTGCTGATTGGTTAAAAAAATATCCAAAGCGCTGTCCTGTTATTCATGTGAAAGATACAAAGATTGAGAAGAAACTTGTTGGGAAAAAACACATTTTTGTCCCACTTGGTAAAGGCGAATTAAACTGGGATGAAATCTTCCAATCGGCTAAAACGGCTCAAGTAGAATGGTTTATGTATGAACAAGACTCATTCCAGCGAGACCTGTTTGAAGAAATTACAGAAAGTTATACTTTCCTGAAACAACATCTTTCAGCATAAAGCAAAAATTATGTTACAAAACGGTTCTGATTTTCCGAATATAGGTATTCAACTTTATACAGTTCGAGATGAATTATCAAAAGAACCGGACAATACAATTCATCAACTTAGTGAAATTGGCTACCGATATGTAGAAATTGCTGATACGGGTGCAATGACTATTTCGGAATTTTTATTAAAAATAAAGCAATACAATCTTATCCCTGTAAGCATTCATATTGATTTTCTAAAACTCAGACAGACCCCTCAATCTTTTTTCAATCAAGCCAAAGACGCAGGAATTACCAAAATTGTTGTTCCATGGATTGACCCTCAAATATGGCAGGATAATTCTTTATTAAACCCGGTACTGAACGAGTTAGAGCAGTTGGGAATTCAAGCAAAGGAACAAGGACTTTACCTTGCCTATCATAACCATGCACACGAGTTTATCTTGACGGAACAAGGCTATCCACTGGACAAACTTGTCACATTTACTCAAAATGTTACACTCGAAATAGATATAGGTTGGGCTTATGTCGCAACAAAGATTGACCCCTGGCATATTATTCAGAAGTATAGTGATAGGATTTCTCTGTTCCACTTAAAAGATATTTCCTCAATTGAACCACTTAAATTTACAGAATTGGGAAATAATGGTCTAATAGACTGGCAAAAGTTATTGCCCCAGATTCTTAAAGTAAATGTGAGAGATTGGATTATTGAACAGGATACTGATTTTGAAAATAATGCGTTAGATAGTGCTAAAAAGAGTTTCCATTACCTTACCTCACTTATTGATAACATTACTAGATAAATAACATAACTTTTATTTTATAGACTTTTTATGACATAAGTGAGAATTTATAAAATAATAGAGTATTGCGAGGATTATAATAAATGGCTCATAAAAAAATTTTAGTAACAAGTGCACTTCCTTATGCAAATGGGCATATCCATTTAGGACACATTGCAGGCGCATATCTACCCGCGGATATTTATGTTCGTTATCAACGATTGCGGGGACGAAAAGTTTTATATGTTGGTGGTTCAGATGAATATGGTGTGCCTATTACACTTACAGCCCTTAAAGAAGGAATAACCCCTAAGGAAGTAATTGACCGCTACCATAACGCAAACGCAGAAGCATTTCAACGATTAGGTATATCTTATGATATTTATGGGAGGACTTCCTGGGACTTACATACTGACACAACGCAATCCTTTTTCAAAAACCTATATAATAAAAAATTTATTTTTGAACATGAAATGGAATTGTGGTATTCCACAAAAACGAATCGTTTCCTACCAGACAGGTATGTTAAAGGACAGTGTCCCCGTTGCGGTTATGAAGACGCTAACGGTGACGAATGTGAAAAATGTGGAGCACAATATACCGCTAAAGAATTAGTAAATCCACGAACAAATATACCCGGTGACACTTCAACCCCTATCTTGAAAACTTCACTTCATTGGTTTCTCGATTTGCCCCAATTCAAAGAACAACTGCTACAGTGGATAGAAACACATCCTGAATGGCGAAGCAATGTTCGAGGGATTGCGTTGAGTTGGATAAACGATTTGCGTCCTCGTTGCATTACTCGTGACACCGATTGGGGTGTGCCAATTCCATTAGACCATCCTGAAGCAAAGAACAAACGAATTTATGTGTGGTTCGACGCTCCCATAGGTTATGTTTCCAACACTCGCCAATGGGGAATTGATAAATATAATGACCCAAACGCATGGGAAGATTGGTGGGAAAATGACGATACACGACTAATCCATTTTATAGGAAAAGACAATATTCCGTTCCATGCAGTTATCTTCCCTGCAATGCTTATGGGACAGGATAACTTTATTCTGGCGGATAATGTGGTTGGAAATGAGTATCTGAATATTTTCAATCGGCGAACAGGTAAATCCGAAAAAGGTTCTAAATCCAAGGGGAATATGATTCGTGTTAGTTGGGCAATTGATAAATTAGGAACAAATCCTATAAGGTATTATATCTGTTCTATTATGCCTGAAAACAAAGATTCCGACTTTGATTGGGACGAATTTCGTAATCATTACAATGGTGAACTTTGCGATATTGTTGGAAATTTTATACATCGTACCCTAACAATGGTTATGAAAAATTTTGATGGTAAAATTCCTCAACCCGGTTCAATGGATGAGATAGATAATGCAATGCTTGAAGCCATTGCCTCTATAAAAGAATCCGTGGCTGAAAGTATTGAAGCATTTCGTTTTCGTTTGGCACAGGAACATTGGGTAGATTTAGCCCGTAAAGCAAATGTTTACTTTGATTCTAAACAACCATGGACGACTCGAAAAACTGATATAGAAAGAACAGGCACCACGCTTTATATATGTGCACAAGTTGTAAAAGCACTGGCTATTCTAATGAACCCGTTTATCCCTGACGGTAGTGCGAATCTGTGTTCAATAATAAATCAGGAAATTAAACAGCAAGGTCCAGAAGGTGGCGATGATATCTGGGAAGATATTGGTGAATTGTTGCCAGTAGGATTTTCTCTAAATGAACCAAGAGTGTTATTTCCTAAATTGGAACCAGAATTTATTGAGCAACTGGCTGAAGAGCACGAAAAAGGTTTAGCAAGCTGACAGTTCAAAATTAGAAATCGAGTCATGCTTTGTTATAGTGTATTACTAAAAACGGAGATAACATTTTGCAGACAGAACTTCTGAATAATAGAACTTTATTGTCTAAAAAATCTATTCCTATTCCCTTATTAGCTTTCGTCTTTACCCTTCTTTATGGATTCGCTTTAATTACTCTTTTCTTCATTATAAAACTCCCATTTTTATATGTTGTGGTTTTTGGAGTAGCATTTACTTTTGCAGGATTATACCTTTTATTACCATTGAACTACTCTGCTTCTTTGTTCTTTATCTTTACACTACTTAATCATTACTATATCTCACCAGTTGTATTTCCAGTTGCAGGATTAGTAGTCCATCCTCGTGAAGTTATGTTGCTTTTGTTTGTGGGGAATTTTTTTGTTAACCTTATTTTTGGTCGGGTATATTGGCGTAAGAGTGTTTTCCTTTATTTTATCTTACTGTATCTTCTATTCTTCATATATATTGCAACAATTGGTTTCCTTTCTGGTTATGATTGGCATCGCGTTGTAGCAGAAACTCGATTCCCTGTCTTCTTTATTTCTGCACTGATATTCCCTTTCGCATGGGAATCCCTCGCTTCGCTGAGGAAAACAATGGATATTTTGCTTATTATTACGATAACAATAGCATTGGCTACTTGTGCTTTGTTCCTGTATTTGTTTGTTACAGGAAAGGTATTAAGAGTTCAAAATTTTTTAGGAGAATTTATTCCTTCTATCGTTGGACCATTTCGTTTGCAAGAAGTCCGATTTAATGGTCACATGTTTTTTGAAATATGGTTTATTGTGTTTTTAAGTCTATTTTTTTATTATAAGGACTATAAAAAGAAACTGCTTGCACTGCTAATGGTTCTATTTTTTATTATCCCACTTTTTATTTTAATGATGAAAACGGCAATAGTAACTGTTTTTTTTGGGAGTTTATTAGTTGTCATTCTTTATCTGCCATCAAAACTACGTCCATTGGCTATTATTGGTTTTATTCTTTGTGTTGTAGTGTCACTATTCACTCTAATATTTCTTTTTCATGTAGGAATCTTATCCTGGACAAATTCGCAATTGGGTATTTCGCTGCAGGCTAGATTGGTAGAAATTACAGGTGCACTTGATAATTTTATGAAATCTCCTATTTTTGGTACAGGTATGGGTAGTCAATTTGAAGGATTAGGATTGGCTTCTAATTTCTGGAAGGATTTATATGCTATGGCTACTTATCAGACCTTGCACAATCTCTGGGTATACTGGCTATTCAAAGGCGGTATTGTTGGATTTAGCATTATTGCTATTTCGTTGTTAGGTATTTTGGCTGTAAGTGGTTATCTAGTAAATATTCGTTATGATGGAGCCGATAAAGGTTACTGGGTCGGTTATTGGTGTGCATTAGTATCTCAAATTATTGTAATGTCTCTTACTTTTCCGCGTCTTTCTTACCCCATTGGACAGGTATATTTGAGTTTCTCTATTGCAGTGTTTATTATTTTAGAGGATGAAATTAAAAAGAAAATGAACATTTCCACTACCGCGGAGAATAAAGCCTTATCTCCTAGTTGAAACACTCCCCATTAGTATACTTTTGATACATATATAAACTTTGAACTGTCTTTATAAAAAACAATAAGTTAATATGGGAAAGATTATTTACTATTCTTTGCTGTTTTAGGTGGCTGAACAAGCAGGATTATAACACCTGCAATTATACAAGCAATTCCGCAAAGAATAAAGGCTGTGTTATAACTACCCAGAGCAAATTCCTTAGTAATTTGTGTTCCTTTTTCGGTAATGATGTATTGGACTTTTTCAGAGATACTCATAAGTTTTGCTGCAAGATAGGGACCGACAAGTCCGCCTGCACCATACGCTGTAAACATTAAGCCGTAATTAACGCCAGTATGTTTTGTGCCATAATAGTCTGTTACCACTGCTGGATAGAGGGCAAGATAGCCACCAAAACACATTCCTACAATCCCTGTACCAATAATGTATAATGAATATGTCCGCATATTATTTAGAAATAGCATGGTAATCCCACAGAGGATAAGCATGATAACTAATGTAGCCTTTCTACCAATATTATCCGAAACTTTACCCCAGAGAATTCTACCCAGTGTATTGAATATTGCGATAATAGAGACTACCATGGTTGCTTGTGAAAGGAAATGGCTAAACATATCCTCAGGGATAGGCCGTGTTGTTATCCCAGAAATGGCGAAAGACTGCCATATCGGAGAAGCCTTCATAATAACTTGTAATCCTGCAGTGCAACCCGCAAAATATGTAATCCACAAAAGCCAGAATGTAGGAGTTACAAGCATTTGTGTCGGTGTATAATCTACTGAATAATTGACTTGACTTCCAGCGCCACTTGTAGTTTGTGGTGGATTCCAACCTGGCGGTTTATAACCTGCAGGTGGATTTTTTAACAAGTAAGAACCTAATACCACTGCAACAAAGAAAATCACACCCAGTATGAAGAATGTATTAAAAACACCGACTTGTGGTAGATTAAACAGTTTCAGGGTCATAATATCATAAGCCCCTCCCTTAATTAAGGCATTGGCTAATGGTGCAAAGAAGAAGGCTCCTGCACCGAATCCTGCAACGGCTAAACCTGTAATCAATCCGCGTTTGTCTGGAAACCATTTCACACAGGTGGCAATAGGGCAAACATAGGCAAAACCAATACCCAGACCCCCTAATATAGAAAAGGTAAAAATGAGCCAATACAATGCAAGATTAGGAGATGAGATAAAATTTTCCGTAAATTTTGCAAGGATAAGTCCAACTCCTAAAATAATACCTCCTGCAATACCTACAATACGAGGTCCCAATCGGTCTTGAATTCTTCCGCCTATTATTACTGCTAAAGCAAATGCTGCGAGCACAATTTGTGAGGGATAGGTGACCTGTGTTTCAGTCCATGTGGGAAATGCTGCTTTTAAGGGTGTCTGGAATACGCTCCAGATATACACTGCACCTAAACTAACCTGAACAATAAGTGCACCAATAACTACTATCCAGCGATTTTGAACATTTTCATTAGTCATAATAAAAATCCTCCTCATTATTAATAAAAACCGTGAGAGTTATGTAAACTAAACTCTCACGGCTCTTAAAGTCATTTAATTAAAATGTTTCATATTAATTCTTAAGCAAGGCTTTCCTGCCATTTATGAGTTCTTCGACTACTGATGGTTCTGCAAGAGTTGTTGTATCGCCCAGATTTGCTATATCGTTTTCTGCAATTTTACGAAGTATACGACGCATGATTTTACCTGAACGAGTCTTAGGTAGGGCACGGGCAAATTGAATTACATCAGGAGCCGCAATGGGTCCAATTTCTTTGCGAACATGCATAACAAGTTCTTTTCTCAATTCTTCACTTTCTTCAACGCCTGCTACCAGTGTTACATAAGCATACAGTGCTTGTCCTTTGATAGGGTGTGGCATAGGTGCTACAGCTGCTTCAGCAACCTTTGGATGGGAAACCAGAGCACTTTCTACTTCTGCGGTTCCAATACGGTGTCCAGAAACATTTACAACATCGTCTATACGGCCCATTAGCCAGTAATCGCCATCCTCGTCGCGTCTGGCACCATCACCTGTAAAATACATGTTTTTATACATTGTAAAGTAGGTATCAATAAATCTGTCATGGTCACCCCATGTGGTTCTCATCATGCCAGGCCATGGTCTACGAATACAAAGTTTGCCACCTTCATTAGCATCAACTTCAGTGCTATCATCTCTTAAAATTATAGGGTCAACACCAAAGAATGGTCTGCTTGCACTGCCAGGTTTAAGAGTATGGGCACCTGGTAAGGGGGTAATCAAAATACCACCTGTCTCTGTTTGCCACCAGGTATCTACAATGGGACAACGACCCTTGCCAATTTTTTCATAATACCAAATCCATGCTTCAGGGTTAATAGGCTCACCGACTGTGCCTAAAATGCGAAGTGAACTGAGATCATATTTGGCAGGCCATTCATCACCTTTCTGAATCAAGGTTCGAATTGCCGTCGGAGCCGTGTATATTACTGTGCATTTGAATTTATCAACAATATGCCAAAACCGACCAGCATCAGGATAGGTGGGAACACCTTCAAACATAACTGATGTAGAACCATTGCAAAGGGGTCCATAAACGATATAACTATGTCCTGTTATCCAGCCAATATCTGCCGTGCACCAATAAATATCATCATCGTGAATATCAAAAATATACTTATGAGAAATAGATACATGTAATAGATAACCTGCCGTAGTATGAACCACACCTTTCGGCTTTCCAGTGGAACCAGAGGTATAAAGAATAAATAAATAATCTTCAGCATTCATCTTTTCCGCTTCGCACACATCAGAAGCCTTCTCCATTAAATCGTTATACCACAAATCACGCCCATCTTTCATGGCACAAGGTTCCCCATTCCTTTTGACAACAATACATTTCTCAATACTGGGTGTCTCTTTTAGTGCATTGTCGGCGATGTCCTTTAAGCGAATGGATTTACCAGAACGCAATGAAGTATTTGAGGTAATAAGGATTTTGCATTCAGAGTCATTAATGCGGTCCCGAAGCGACTCTGCACTGAATCCTCCAAACACAACAGAATGAATAGCACCAATTCGTGTGCAAGCCAACATGGTAATAGGTAGTTCAGGTACCATTGGCAAATAGATACATACACGGTCACCCTTTTTTACACCAAGAGACTTAAGAACATTAGCGAATTTGCATACTTCCTTATGAAGTTGTTCATAAGTAAGACATTTTACATCCTCTTCGGGTTCTCCCTGCCAAACGATAGCATTTTTCTTGGCTATTGGAGTGTTCAAATGGCGGTCAAGGCAGTTATAGGATACATTTAGTTCACCATCTGCAAACCATGTATGGCGTATAATTCGTGCATCTGTATTCCATGTATATTCCAGTGCTTTTGTTGGTTTCTTAAACCAGGATAAAGTTTTTGCTTGTTCTAACCAGAAATTTTCGCAATCGTCAATAGAACTCTTCCACATCTGATAATATTCTTCAAAGGATTTAATGTAAGCCCTTTTTCTAACCTCCTCAGATGGTGGAAAGGTTCTGTTTTCTACCATTAAAGAACTAATTGATTTTTTTTCTTCTGACATAATTACATCCTCCAATTGGTTTTTTGTTAAAGTTTTATAATTATTTATATAATATTTTTATACTTACCGTTCGTTATATAGTCTATTGTAATATTTATCAACACTAAAAATCAAAAAACACATTTTGTAAATATATTAACATATATATTATAGGAATATTAATCTCTTATTTTGTTAATGTTATTGAAGAAATAAATACTTTCATTTTGAGTTAACCTTCCACAATTAGAGACTTTAATTAAAGATTTTGTATAATATTTAGAACTCACCCTGTAAAGAGATATATTCTATTTATAACTATTTGTAAAATCATAGAAACTAATTATATATAAGAGGTCTTAAAATGGTAGAAACATTAAATAAGAAGGAGATTATTTTGTCAGGGATTCGTCCTACGGGACGGCTTCATTACGGAAATTATTTTGGTGCAATTCGAGAATTTATAAAACTTCAAGAATCGGACAAGTCCATTTGTTATTATTTTGTTGCAGATTATCATGCTTTGACGACTATCACCACTTATGAAAATATATATCAGAATACAATTGATATGCTTCGCACTTATGTGGCATGTGGTTTAGACCCAAATAAATCTATTATTTATCGTCAGAGTGATTTGCCTTGCACTGCTGAATTAACATTACTATTAGGTATGATAACAAATATCGGTTTTCTTGAAAGAGGGACTACTTACAAAGATAAATTTTCTAAACTTCGTGAGGAAGCAAAAGTAGATGGAAATCCCCTTTCTTATGGTTTATTAGGTTATCCAGTATTAATGGCAGCAGATATTCTGATTGTTCGTGCAGACAAAGTGCCTGTGGGTGATGACCAGCGTCAGCATTTAGAAATGGCAATAGACATTGCTCAACGATTTAATAGCCGATTCGGTGAAACGCTTCATGTTCCACAGGCTATGGGTCGTGAAGCCTTTCGTTTACCCGGTTTAGATGGTTCCTCAAAGATGGGAAAAAGCGAAAATAACACGCTCGACTTATTGGATGACCCTGATACTGTTTTGAAAAAAATCCGTGCGGTAGAAACTTCTACCGACCCATTACCCTTACCAGTTGAAAGTAATGCTCCTGATGATATTATTTCACACATGCCTTCAGGAGTTGGAGTCCTATATAGACTACTTTCACTACTTGCACCTGAACCACTCTATCTCGAATTTGTTCAAAAGTATAGGAAAGGCGAGAAATTCTATAGTAAGTTAAAACAAGAAGTGGCTCGTCTTGCTTCTGAATTTAATGCTCCAATCATCGAAAGATTTAATCACCCGGACAATAATCAAGAGCATGTAGAATCATTCCTACGCGCAAATGCAGAAAAAGTTACACCTGTTGCCTTGGCAACCGTTGAAGCAGTTCGCAAAGCAATGGGGATTGGGCACTCTCTCTATCGTGCATAATCCAATCTAGACAAAAAATAATCATTCCTTTATAGTAAACTTGTCTAAAAAAGTATTATTCATCAAGTTTCAATTATTGTATACTTATACAATTGAAAGTTTAGTATAAAAATATGTGAAATTTTTATGAAGGAGTAATTCCTGCAAATGTCTAATTTAAATAGAATCATTTTCCCTACATTTCTTTTTTTCTGTCTGTTTTTTGGATGTGGCAGTGCAGATACAGTAGGTTCTCAAAATGCTACTCATAGCAATTCCTCTTCGCGTCCTGATGTTTTTTTTATAGTTATTGATTCACTTCGTGCAGACCATTTAGGTATATATGGCTACCAGAGAAATACGAGTCCCTTTATAGATTCATTAGCGATGCAAAGTCTAGTTTTTGAGCGGGCTTATGCTCCTTCTACTTATACATGTGAGAGTGTGAGTGCTATGTTAATGGGGCGTTATTCCTCTTCAACGCCGTGGAGTACAGGTTGGTATGCACAAATAGACCCTACCATTTCAACCCTTCCTGAGATATTTGCAGAAAATGGTTATACAACAATGCTTTTTACTGACCATCCTGCTCTTATGAAGCACATGTTTGGAAAGGGATTTGAACATGTTGAAGTATTAACCACGAAATTTGGTATCAGTGGAAATAGCACAAAATTAGTAGAAAAGATGTTGACTTATATAAATCAAATAGATGAACATAAACCTATTTTTGCATATATTCATATTTACGACCCACATGAGCCTTATGAGCCTCCTCCTTCTTATTACCTCCGTTTTGAGAATAAAATTTATACAAAGCCGTTACGCGTGTATGATGAGATTCGTTTTCACCTGCCTGAATTAGTTCAGCAAGGTTTTGGACCTGGTGAACCCAGATTTGAGGACCTTATTACCCGTTATGATGCAGAAATATCTTTTACTGACGATTCTATCAAGACATTATATTATTCACTTAAGAAACTTCGTAATGATAAGAACTCTATCTGGGTTATCACTGCAGACCACGGAGAAGAATTTTTAGACCATGGCTTTGTGGAACATGCGTGGAGATTATATTTTGAAACTATTCATGTTCCTCTTTTAATTCATGCTCCTTTTTTATCTTCACAAATGAGAAAAATCAATGAAGAGGTTTCTCTCGTAGATATATTCCCAACACTCCTTCGTTTAATAAATATTTCTTTTTCGGACCCGCAGTGGGATGGAATAGCCTTGCCAATAACTAATTGGATGAATGGAGATAAATCATCAAATTTAAAGGAGCGTGTCATTATTTCTGAGTTGTATCTTCCCAGTCGAACAATAGGTCGTTCATTTATCAAAAATGGTTGGCAATACTTGAATTGGCAGCAGTGGCTAACATGGCAACAATGTTCCGAATATGCTCAAAAACAACGGCAACTGCGTGAAGAATATGATAACGGTATTCGCCAGCCACTTTCTTTTTGTGCCCCACCAGAGTTTGAGGAACTCCTCTCACCAGATGAAAAGGGGATACCTCAAAAATCTGTTGAAAAGTCAGAACATTCAGAGATGTGGAATTTTTTCAAAGAAGAATGGAATAAATGGTGTTCAACACGAAAAGAAATGAAAACGGATAAAGAGAAAAAAGAGTTAAATCCCACTCCTCCAACTAAAGAAAAGGAAGAAGAAATATCTGAGGATGAAAAAACTGCAATTAATAGTGGGGGATATTTTTAGTGACGGCAGGGATGTCTAATATAGATTACTTACATCCAGATAAGGATTTTACTTATTGTCCACCAATTTCAAAACAGGAATTTTTATTTCCTTTGGTCTGGGCTATCCTCATTTGTATTTTAGGTTCATTTCCCTATTTATATGGTCACTATATTGCGGGAGAGAATCGTGTTTTTATGGGAATGGTTGGTAGAGGAACTTCAGGGTCTCTCGGTTATATCATGTTCCAACAACAAGCATGGGAAGGAAAAAATCTATTAGTAAACCAATGCACACCTGAAAATTTAGATACCTCATTTTTCCATGTAGAATGGTGGCTTTTGGGCAGATTAGCACGCTGGCTACATCTTTCAGTCATTGCTTTCTTCCATGTGGACAGAATAATTTCAGTCTTCTTGTTTTCATTCGCGGTTTACTATCTAATTGCTATAAACCTTGATATTATTTCCCATCGTAGATTTGTTTTTGTCTTAATTACTGTGTGTTCAGGATTCGGTTGGATTATCTTGCTGTTAAATAAATTTTTTAATCTTTCTCTACCCTTAGGTAAGGATTTAGAAGGTATTCAAATTCTTAGTTACTTGATTTGTAAACCACATTTTGTTCGTTCCCTGACATGCGCCGTTCTTATGTATGCCTTTCTAATTCGTGGTTTTCAAACAGGCAAAACTAAATATTTTATCCTCTCTGGTCTAATGGCTCTTATCCATTCGCTTATGCGTCCTTTCCTGATTCCTGAGTCTTATATTATGTTTGCATTAACACCCATTCTGTTCTGTTGGTTTCAAAACAAATGGGAAAAGAAATGGTTCTATCTTTCCTTAATACCAGCAGTTATCCATTTCCCTGCTATTTTATATTATTTATGGATGTCTATTTCAGACCCTCTCGGGATGTCAGGATGGTCACAGAACAATCAGTTTTTAGGAAAACCAGGTTTCCTTATTGAATATATAATTGGGGTAGGTTGGACATGGCTCGCATGCCTGGTTTTTTTCTTTTACCTGACAAAAAAATGTAAAGAACGGATAAGTTTTCTTATACTGTTTTCGTGGATTTTGGTTGCCTGGGGAATATGTAATCTATACCCTTACTGGAAACCCGGTCAAGAGTCAGGTCTATATGCCTTTTTTATTGTTCCTCCCATTTTAACTATGGTAGGTCCTTACACCTGGTTTACAGAAAAAATCAAAGAATTAAAGATAAAAAATAAATTGGAATATCCAATATTTAAGTGGAAACATTTTCTAATTGTAATAAGTATTTTAATAATCTTATTTTCAATCCCTTCTAGTGCATTCGTTTATGTTTCTATGTTCAACGATTTGAAAGATGGTCATCCTATCTGGACATATTACCTAACAAAAGATTCCTTTAATGGTCTCCAATATATGAATAATAAGGTAGATGAAAATGCGGTTGTTCTTGCCTCGCCGAGGACATCACCATTTATTTTTGCTTACACACATTGTAAAACAGTAACGGGACATTTTATGCTCACCAGAGATTATGTCCAAAAGAATGGAGATGTTATTCGTTTTTTTAGTGATACATTGAATAAAGAATTTCAACGGGAAATATTGATGAGATATAATGTTGACCTTATTTTCTTTGGACCCTACGAAAAGGGACTTTCCAGAGGAAATAAACCTATCATATTTGATGAACTTACTAAAATATTTGGTGAGGGAGATACTGAAATATATCAAGTTAAGATAAATAAACATGAGAAATAGTAATATGTTTGATAAAGCAATTAAAAATTTTATGGTTATATGCTATTTTTCCTTGTTTTTTTTATCATATAATGTAATAGCACAAGAGAATAAAATTTCGATAGAAAATAAAGAATTTAACAGGCAGGTAGAGAGTATTTCTAAAAATCAAGTTTCAACGAGTGCTGATTTAAGTTCTTTAAATTTTACCCCACCTGACCCTGGCACATTAGAATGGGATACATTCTGGCAAGAGTTGAGAAATAAATTGATATTAAAGCGGATTGAATTAGATGCATGGGAAAAGCAGGTATCTGTGTATTTTAAGACTTATCCTTATACTCCTGTTCATTCGGAAATGTGGGATGTAATGATTCAACAAACCCCAGAATTTCAGGGTGATTTGTTATTGTATGCAACGGTATTTGCATCTTTATCCTTATTGAATGAAGCCAACAAACAAACACCACTTCCTGCTTCTCTTGTTCTTTCCTCACAATTTTTGTTAAAAAACTTTGGCTATCTCAAGGAAAGTCAAATGTCTCAATTGGTGGAGATAATAGACACAGAATTAAAAAAAACGCCGATAAAAATTACTCAGTTATGGGACAATTTGGTTGGGCAATCCGTGCCTGCAGGAGTTCCTCCTGCCCCAGGTGTTTTATCACCGTTGCATGAAGCAATGATATATCTATGTATGTGCTTGACAGCCTATCTTCCACCGGGCAAATTTTTAAGTAGAGTACAATTACCTGAACCTATGAGAGGTTTTTTCAGTGACTTTAATATTTTATTGTTTGATGGTGATATGTATACCGAAGCACATTATCATAGTTTAAGGAGCATTTTTTCGAGCCTTCCGCCAGCATTGCATAATATAAGGTTAATTATTGTGCCCGATGGTATAGGTATATCTGCTACAAAGTTGCTTGTTCCACCTCAGTATGGAATTGCAACAGATATGCCATTTTTACCAATAGATATTATGAACAATCCAACAGAATTTCTACCTTATCTGGGAGCACAAGTAGCACCTGAATTTTCTCTTCAAGCAATTGTTCAAATTGTCCGAGTAATACAACATGTTCAATTTGAACTTCGTCCCGAACTTTTGTTTAGGAGGAATACCCTTTTGATGAAGGCAAGTTCACGCAATTATAATTATATCCGTCGAACGATACGCCCAGAGGTGTATTTGAACAATCCAGATGAATTTCTTCCAACGGCTTCATATCTCTGGTTTCTAAATTCGGAAAAAATCTTGAAAATGGCAAATGATTTGCTAAAAATACGCCAACATTTTATTACAGATGTTTACTTGCTTCTTGCTGATATGTTATCAGAAGGTAGGAATGTCACACTGACTTTCTATATAGATGAAACAGGTTATTTAACTGTTCGAGAAGCACCGGTTATACGCATTCCAATTGACGATGGTTATCCTGCTGTGATTACCATCTTACCTGAACGATTTGTTCCTTCCTCTCCTTTTAATTCTGAGAGTAAAGAAAATATAATATTACCTAATGAATCTTTAATCCAACCTACACAACAAAGCGAAGATTTTAAATCGGGATTTAGTCCTCCTGAACAAAATAAAGAAAATAATACACCTCTGAATGAACAAATAATTGTAGAACCAAAAGGAAACTAATTTTGAATAGAAAGTATTTATTTATATCTATTGTATATGCCTTATTTGTTTTTTGGGTATCTATTCAACCAATAACAAAGGAAACTACGGAATTGTTTCCTTACCAGGATAAAGTAGTTCACGCTTTTCTTTATATGATTTTTGCCATAATAATCGCAACAGGAATGGTTCGGAATGAGAATGGATATAATCCAAAGATGGTAATAATTTTATCTATTATTATTCCTTTCATTTATAGTGCCTTATTGGAAGTTTGTCAAAAATTTGTACCAACACGCTCTTTTGAAATGTTTGACTTATTTGCAAATCTGATTGGTTCTGTTATAGGGATAACTTTAGTATCATTAACTACATTTCTAATAAAGGAAGATATTTCAACTAAATCATCAGAAGTAGATATAAAATAGTTTTATTATGGATTCGATAGGAAAATAAAATGGAAAATACAGAATCATCTCGGCGCGGATGTGCATGGCTCTTCTTCTGTTTAATGTTAATTATAGGAGCCTTGTGGGGTTCTGCCTTAGGCGTGTTCGTATGGATTTTAGAAGATGCACGAAATACAATATCTGCTCTAGAAACATTTCGTCCCAAAATTGGGACAAAAATCTATGCTGATACAGGGGAATTATTATATACCTTTTCCGTAGAAGACCGTCAGTTGGTTGCATTGAGCCAGATACCTCTTCATGTCCAAAAAGCCTTTATTGCAACCGAAGATGCCCAATTCTATTCCCATAAAGGGGTGCGACCTGACGCGATTTTTAGTGCGTTGTTGTATGGTCTTCGCACAGGCCGCTTTCGTGGGGGTAGCACCATTACTCAGCAAGTTGTACGCAATGTAGAAACATTAGGCGTAGGTATGGAACGGACTATAAAAAGAAAAATCCGTGAGGCTATTGTCGCCCTACAAATAGAACGGGATTTTACAAAGGACGAAATATTAGAACTTTATCTAAACCAAGTTTTTCTTGGAATTAATGCTTATGGTGTAGAATCTGCCTCAAGACTGTATTTTGGGAAAAGCGTCCAGGACCTAACTCTTAGTGAAGGAGCAACTTTAGCAGGTTTAACTCGTGCTCCCAATGTAAATGAACCAATTAACCATTTTAATAATGCAATTGAACGAAGAAATATTGTCCTGTCTCAGATGCTTGAAGAAGGTTTTATCACTGAGGAGGAATATAAAGAAGCATTGGCAGATGACCTATCTACTCGTGTGATGACCCCAGAAAAGAGAGAACAATTAAAAAAGGAAGGGGTTGATATCTATGAAGCATATCGTATCAAAGCACCATATTTTGTAGAAGAAATTCGTAAAATTCTATTATCTAAATATTCCGTGAGTGAAGTGTTTGAAGGAGGCTTGAATGTATATACTACTCTTGATTACCGACTTCAAAAGGTAGCTGAGGCAATATTAGAAGAACATTTAACCAAATTTGATAAACCCAGATTAAAAAGCAAGAATTTTCTGCCTGTTTCCGGTGCTTTAGTGTGCATTGATAATCATTCCGGCAACGAGGGATTCGTTCGTGCATTGGTCGGAGGACGGAATTGGGAGGAGGAAAAATATAATACAGCAACACAAGCAAAACGCCAACCCGGTTCTAGTGTAAAACCTTTTGTCTGGTTGTCCGCCATTGCCTCAGGTATGACACCATCTACACTTATAAATGATTCACCGTTCATTAAAGTAATGCCTAATGGACGTGTCTGGGCACCTAAAAATTTTGATGGCTCTTATCGGGGACCCATACCACTACGGCAAGCATTGGAAAAATCAATAAATATTGTCTCCGTTCGTTTAGTTGATATGTTGGGTTTACCTTATGTTCGTTCATTTTTTGAAAAGTGTGAACTGAATACCATTGTTAGAGATTCAGTCGGACTAACTTTGGCTTTAGGCACAGTAGAGGTAACTGTTTTGAGCCATACAGTTGCCTATTCAGTATTTCCACATAATGGCACAAAATATTATCCCATATTTATCAAGGAGATTCGTGACCCTGAAGGACTTCTACTTTACGATTGTCGCTTCTATCAAGAGAAAGAGCAAGTCGTTGACCCCAAAGTTGCGTATGTTACTATGCACATGCTACAAGGTGTTTGCACCCCTGCACCTGATTATGGTTATTATCCAACCGGTCACCGAGCCAGCCAACTAAAAAGACCCGTTGGAGGTAAGACAGGCACAACCAATGATAGTAGAGATGCTTGGTTCTGCGGTTTTACTGCCGATTTTACCACAGGTGTATGGATTGGCTATAAGGACAATCGTAGTCTTGGCAGAGGAGCAAATTATACAGGTGGGAGATTAGCTTGTCCAGTATGGGTTGATTTTATGATGGTTGCAGAAAAAGGTCTGCCTGTCCGCAATTTTACTGTGCCCCCAGGTGTACAATTTTTTAACATTAATCGTGCTACAGGTTCGCTCGGTGGCTCTTATGTAGAAGCTTATGTAGAAGGGACCGCTCCACCCATTTACCGTCCTATCCCTAAAAAAGAGATTGAACCTGTCCCTGAAGAAAAACTTGTTGAACCTATAGAGGGTGAGACAATTCAACAGACTGCCCCACCTTCAATAGAATCCACGACAACTTCTCCACCTATTACAGAGAGTCTTCCTGAAAAAAATGAAACAACACCCCCCATTACTACACCCCCTGAAGAACAACAAAATTCCGACCCCGGATTTTAATATTGCCGTTTTTTTAAATTATGTATTTTCTTTAAATTTATTAAATAATTGTAACAGTTTGTCCGTTATTTAAATAGAAGGAAGTAGGATAATGAAAAGGAGATTTATTTATAGATTTATTATCTTATGTGCGGTTCTTTTAATATCTATACCTACTTATTCTCAATATTACAACAACTCACAAAGGAGAGGTTCAGTATCTTTCGGAGGTAAGAGATTAGTTAATAACGATTTTACAGTAGGGGGGATAAATGCTAATAGAATCCAGCCTCGTTATGGTGGGCAAATAGTAGATGAACGAGATTTGTATAACCCATATTTAGAGGAAGCATTTAGATACATGGGTAAACCTCTAGTTTTACATCATCCATCTCCTTTTTGGGGAAATAGAGGAACAAATACGGATGAAAAAATTTTTTTACCACAAACCCTACCTTCTTATCGCACCCCTGTAAATAATTCAACTACATCTTATTCAAAAATGCGAGTACCCAACAACAGTGCTAGTAAAGAATCAGAAAGACTAACACCTATTATCCCTACTGTTGTGGGGACAGTTGATGCCATGTTCAGAAATAGCAAAAGAGAAGAATCTGATACTATTTCAGATACAAAACGAGTATCCTTGGATGGGTGGTATGGAGATATACGAAAAACAGGGAGTAATAGTGGAAATTTTTATGTTCGCAATACAAATGGAGAATATGTGTCAGGTAGTTTTTATAAGACAAGAAACCATATTGATTACAATATTACGCACAATGGTAAAGAAGGCTCAAACACATGGAGGGCAGATAATTATCAACAGAACTCAGGAGGTAGTTTGTATCTCCGTAGTGACCAAAACTCAATTTCAGGTTCAACCACTACCTATGGTGATACTTACCGTTATCGCTTTAATGATAGAGATAATAATTACGAGGTAGAATTGCGTAATATGGGGAAATCTTCTCAATCCATACGCATAAATGAAAATAACAACAACTACATATATGGTTATGCGGATTAACACTCCTGGTGTTACCGAAAAAGTCAAATTAAGGTATTTTTACTGAATATAGTCCATTTCAATTTACAGTAACACTGATAATGTTTAAAAATACAAAAAAATCTTAAAACGAATTCCAGTGTAGAACATCATTTAGACTTCTCTTGTGCGGAGATGGAATAGATACTGCATATCCAATAGCAACCAAACTAACTAAACGATAAGATGAGGGGACATCCAGTAGTTTTAATATAGAGGAACAATAAGGTTTTTTATCGCCAGCGACCCAACATGAACCGAGCCCCAAAGCCGTTGCAGCAACAAGCATGTTTTGAGTCGCAGAAGAACCATCTTCAATATAATATTTTGTATCTTTGCATACGACCGCTATACAGGCTCCTGCTTCACTAATAAATCTACCATTATCTGTTTGTTCAGCCACTCTCTTTTTTAGTTCCTTGTCTACAATTACAATAAATTCCCAGGGCTGTTCATTCCTTGCTGTCGCTGCAAGCCTAGCACAATCTACTATGGTTTCTAATACTTCTCTTGACACCTCTTTGTCAAGATACTTTCTGACAGCACGCCGCTTTCTAATTGCTTCTATCGCATCCATGTTTTATTCTCCTTATCTTATTCTACTCATATAATAGATTATATTATATACTTATAAATATTATTTTTAAGCAAAGTGATATATAGTTTATTATTAATATATGTAAAGTTTCATATAATTATTGGACACATATAAGGATGTTAAAGTATAATAAAATTTATGGTAAAATATCTCATTTTTATAGATTCTGAAAAATTAAACATCTCACTCTTAAAAAGGTTAGTTCTAAACATAAAAATCTAGTAAGAGTAGGAGAAATATTAATGGAAAATTTTTTTGAAAAATCAACTGGGAAAATTAATAAAAGCATAAAAACAGCAGTTTCAAAAGGTAAAACAATTATAGAGAAAAAGAAACTGGAAAGTGAAATTAAAGATATTCAAAATTCAATAGATACCAGATTTCGAGCCTTAGGTGAAAAGGTTTATGAAATGCTTAATAAAGGTGCTTTGGATGAAGAAAAGCTAAGGGCAGACTATAATGAGATAATCCCATTATTTAAGAAACGAACAGAATTAGAGAATGCTATCCAACAGATAGAGATTGAATTTTTAAAAACGAAATATGAATCAGATGTTATCATTTGCCCAAAATGTAAAGCATACAATAAATCAGATTCAAAGTTTTGTATGAGTTGTGGTTCTTCTATCAAAGAAGGAGAAAATATGAATAAAACTTGTCCTACATGTGGGACAGTCCTAATAGAAAATGTAAAGTTTTGTATGAAATGTGGAACAAAAATAGAATAATAGAAAGGGTATGATATGTTTTGCACAGAATGTGGTAATACTATTCGAGAAGGCGCTACTTTTTGTCCTAATTGTGGAACAAAAATTGGTGAAACCTTACAAATGATAGACACGCCTACTATCAAGCCTGATAAAAAGAAATCTATGGGTATTGTATTTGTTACAATCTGCTGTGCTATCTATGGGTTTGTATTGATTATTGCTTACCTTGTATTATCTTTTATGTATGGAGTTGCTGTATCAATACCTTCTGAAATAATAAGAGAATTACCAATAGGAGTTAATAAAACACTTCAAATAATAGGCATTGGAATCATCGTAGAACTTATATTTATTTGTGGAATATTTTATACAACGGCTACTTATGGTATTTGGAATCTCAAAGAGTGGGGAAGAATACTCGCTATAGTAATGTTAATTCTATCTCTTGTTGTGGATTGTTTGAGTGAAGTATTAAAATTAGGCATTATAGGATTCTTATTCTCTATTATAATCGCTATCCCAAAATTTGCAATGATATTCTATCTTTGTATTCCATCTGTTAAAAAACAGTTTCAATAGAAATGAGAGACTTAATATCGCAAATAATATTAAACTATATTTATTCTAAGTGTTGTAAATTAATTTGTATGTTAAAAATTTGAATTTACAAAATACATAAATATTAAATAATTAAAAGAAATGGGAAAATTTACAATATTTTTTATAAATAATAAATAGTGATCATATTAAATTTAGATAGGGGATATTATTAAGATATGAAAAAGATTACTATTTTGATATTGTCATTAACCATAGTTGTGATTCAGTTAAACTGCAAGTCAAAAATTCCGAGGGAAGTAAATAACTTAATTTTCAAAAATTCCGAATTTACAATTCCTATTATACTTACTCTCCCGACTGAGGACCCAAGGGATATAGAAAAACTAAAAAATGAAATTCAACCCGTTTTCTTTAATTTTACTAGTTCAGGGAAACGAATTGATAAGGGTGTATTAAATGTTTTGATAAAAAATGGTTTTGTTACAGTTAAAAAGATAAAAATAAGACAACAGAAAAGTATTTTAGGACCACCATATATTGAGGAATCCGAGCATGAAATATTAATTTATTCTGACAAAATAAAACCATATATTTATAATGTGAAAAAGGGGGAAAGTTTTCTCCAATTTGACAGTTTTTTAGGAATGGCTGTGATAGGAAAAGAGTTTCGAATTAAATTAGCCACAAGAAAGTTAGAATCTATTGATTATGTAAACGAGCGTGAAGACCCAGTAGCAGGTAAAATTCTCGATATAGGATTTTCGTATTCATTAAAAAAGGATTTTCCATGTTTGGAAGAATTGATTGAAGCGACATCATTTTTATCAAATTTAAAGTTAGATAAAACATATAGGGGTAAAGCATTAGTCTGCTCGGGAACTAAATATGGTAGATGGGAATTATCAGGGATTTACTTAGAAGATAAAAATCCTACACCTTTCAGAGATGAAACCATTAAAGATACGATTCATAATAAGATTAAGATAGATAGTATTATCGGTAAATATTCAATAGAAAACATTAAGGATTATGATAATTTCTTCGAGTTTAGAAGTGATGGAACATGTATAGTAAATTCATCAGGGAGATGGAAGATTAAAGAAAATTTAATCCAAATAGCTTCCTTTTGGGGAGATAAGTCAAAGATAGAAGAAGGGATATTATCCGAGGATAATATAATGGTATTTAAAATAGCAAGATTGATAAAAAACAATGGAGGTAAACAAATTAGAAAATCAGGAAATTGGGTTCTTTGGGATAAATATAGTTTGTATGAATGGGAAGATACTGGAAACTCTTATCCTACTGGTTATATTGAATTTAAAAATGATGGTAAAGTTATATTTACTTATTTTGGTGAATGGGATATTGATAGTAAAGAGGAAAGCATTATAACCATAAAGTTAGAGAATGGCAGTTTTAGAGGGAAAATAGATGGGAATAAAATAATAGTAGAATCTTTTGGTACTCTTATAAAACAGGAACCAGAAAAATGGGGAAGCACAATTTTAAGAATCATTATATTAATATTAAAATGCCTCATTATTCTTTTTGCTATAATTTTAGTTGTTATAATTATTAATAAGACAATAATTAAAAGAAGAGCCATTTCGAACACTGTTTATTGTGCTCAATGTGGAAAAGAGAATTTGGAAACAGCAAAATTCTGCACAAATTGTGGAGGGAAACTTTAGTAAAAAAGCGAGATGGTTATGATTTGTGAAAAATGTAAAGCAAGTATTCCAGATACAATAAAATTTTGTCCAAAATGTGGGACAAAAGTTGAAGTCAAAAAAAATCGGGATGAAAATACTATCATTTGTTCTCAATGTGGGACATCTTATCCTGTTAACACTAAATTTTGTAAAAAGGATGGGACTTTATTGCAAGATATTTCTTCCATCAAAAAAGAAGATCAAAAACAAAAAATATCAGATGAAAAAATTGAAACTGAAAATGTGGTTGAACCCATATCTGAACCTATATCAGAAGTTATAAATAGTGAAGTAAAGTCAACAGAATCAAATGATATTGCAAAAGAAAAGCCAGAGGAAAAGCCAATAGATAAGAAAGAAGAATCAGAAAAATTAACATATCTACTTGTTTGTCCAAAATGTGGACAAGAATATCCACCAACAGCAAGATTCTGCAAAAAAGATGGCGATTCACTAGTGAAGAAAATGAGGCCTAAAATTAAGCCTATAGATACAAAACCAGAAATGGAAGTTAAAGTTAATAAACATAAAAAGAAATTTTATACTCATTTATTGGCACGGATTTTTATTTATGGCTTTATTTCTGTCCTTGTGGGAGCAGGAAGTTATTTTTATTTTTCTGGGAAAATGGATAATATATTAGACAAAATTAATAATGGTGTAAAAGAGATAACAAAAGTTATACAAAAAAATCCGATAGTTGAACATGCAGAGGAGACGCCTGCTCAGCCACCTGATATTCCTAAGCCTCTACCAGAGCCTTCACCTGAGTCTCCACCTGAACCTATTGAATTTAACAAAATAGAAGAGACTATAAATAATGAATTAAAGAATAATAATTTGGTTAATGTTCATTCTATTGTGAACAATGATTTATCAGTTATTCTTGTGGGCAAAGTAAATGACATACGGGATAAGATGTTAGCAGAGCATATAGCACAACAAAAGTTCAAAGAGATTAAAGGAATTCGGAATGAGATTTCGGTTGAAGAATCTACTAGTATGCCGGCCAAATCTGAACCTTATGTAATTGATATATATAAACTCGAGGATAACATTAACACAGAATTAAGAGATAAAGGTTTAAAAAATGTCAGTGCAAAAGTTAATAATGATTTATCAGTTGCCCTTTTGGGTAGAGTAAATGACCCCCGGGATAAAATATTAGCAGAGAATATAGTCGAGGAATTTGGTGAAGCAAAAGAGATTAAGAATGAGATTCAAGTTGAAACTCCTGTTCAAAAAACTACGCCTAAACAGTCTAAAATAAGCCCATCTAAACATGAAAATGATATTAATAGAGCATTAAGAAATGGCGGTGTATATGATATTACAGCGGAGTTTAATAAAGATTTAGAGATTATTTTAAGGGGATCTACAACCCAGCATGAAAAAGATAAAGCAATGTCAATAGTCAAGAAATTTAAAAACAACAAAATAATAGACATGGTTTTTGTCAAAATAGATGAACAACCCAGGCCTATTAAAAAAAATTAGTTAAAAATTCAATTGAAATATAAATTGTGTATTTCTATTTATTTTATAGTTTTATGTTTAAACTATTATCAGGTGTGTGCTATGGGTATATACAAAATGTTTCTTACATGTTCCTATGCTTGCCTGTTTAGAATCTATTTGGGAATAAGAGGACTCAACTACTATATCCACAGTATTTATGATTCCAGGTGCTGTTGATATATTTGTATCCCAACCTTCTTCTGTTCTACAAGTAGTAAAGAAATGATAAGTGCCTGGTGCTTCAATTTTCAATGAACCACTATAATCATAAGTTTCTTCAGGATTTAAAACAATACCTCTTTCCCATTCAAAATCAGGGCATTTGTCTTGTGGGCAAGTATCATTAAGCCTCCCACCAACGGTTAGAACAGTAAGTTCTATGGGCATAGTCCCTACATTTTTTATGGTAAATTCAGCGTGGATTGTTTCTCCTACTCTGTAGGGAGGTGATTCAAGAATATTGAGAGAAGAAATAATTTGTAAGGCTTCGTTAGAATTTATAGGACTTATTCCTAAAGTAGCACGAAGTTTACTTAAAAAGTTAATAGGGTCAACCCATCCAACCCTTTTTGGGTCAATGCTTATATGGGTTCTTCCCCATCCAATTTGCCTACCATCATCAAATGTCATTTTAAAATCTTCTATTTTTGGGGAAGTATTAATACTAAAATGCAAATGTGAAAATTTCCCTGTAGGTACAATATTACCAATAGATTCTTTAGCACTTATAAGTATTCCTACTTTAATATGTTTTTTTGCTTTAACATTTCCATATACTGTAAAGAAACTTTTCTGTTTGCCATTTTTGTCAAATCCATTATGGCGAATAATTACTACCATTTGTTCAGGATTATCCCCGGAGATTACCTCTTCTACATAACCCGGTGCTATAGCATAAACATCAGCATCTATACCCGCGTAAATGTCAATACCAGTATGCCTTTTATTTCTATTATTGGGAGTAGTAGAGTAGTATTTTGAATCAAAATCATAATTTATAGAGGTAGTTAATTTTGCAAATTTTCCTAATGGGTTTTCCCATCCATTTTGCTGTGCTTTGGACCAATCTATATTGTATATTTCATTATTAGATGAGCGAACAATATTCATCTGTGATGTATTGTCTATAGAAAAAGTTACAGGAACAGGATTAGGATTATTACAAAAGTAAAATAATGGGTCAACCCATCCTTTATCTTTTGCTATTTTTTCTATTTTAGGTATTTCCATTATTGGTGCTATTCCCCAGCCCGCATAGTTACCAGTTCTTTCTTCATAGTCATGGTAATAATATACCCAGCAATTGGTATTAACTCCTAAATGGAGGTGACTCTTCTTCAAAGCACTAGTATCGGTGATAGGTCCTATTACTCCAATTTTTTGACGAATTTTAACATTATCCCCTTTTTTTAATGAATAATCTTTGGCTTGCCTTATATGACCATAAATTATACATGGACCTTCATCACATTTTATTGCTATCATTGATTTATATACATCTCCAACATCGCTTCCCACAAATAATGCATCTTCTTCTACAGTCCCTTTACACATTGAACATACAGGAGTATTTAAAGGAATTTCTAAGTCTTCTTTTGTTGTTGGGTCAAATCCAAATAGGTCCATTCCTAAATGATTTCCATAATTTCTAGGGTATTTCGGGTCAAGAAAACCGTTATAGGAACCAATATACATATATTTACTATCAATTGGATTAGGCCACCCCCACTTTTGAAAATCTACTTGTTGTTGATGCATATCCTTAGAGCATGGACATTCATTATTTTGATTACTTTCTTCTTGTGTAGTATTATTTTGTATATTATTGGCTTGTATATTATCTCCGTCTATAGTGTTATTTTCAATCCATTCAACATCTTCTATACCTCCAAGACCCAATCTTTGCGCAGACCGGCCTGGTTCTAATGCATATTGCTTAAAATCTATAGTTTTAACTTCAGGTGTAGGATTTGCTACTGTAAGGACAGTGGAACTGGCTCCACCTGGATGTTCTGTCTTTACTGCGATATCGTTAGGAAGTAGTGTATATTCACTGTAATCCTCTGTTATATTTCCTTGTGGTTGCATACTATTTATAATTTGTAAAGTTTTCGCGACGATGTCGTTTGCCATTTCCAAATTACGGGGTGGGTTATTAATATCAAATCCAAGATTAGAAAGATTTGCTAGAACTCCTCTTACTTCGGGTGGTAATGCCTTATCCATTAAAACATTTACAAATTTTGAGAACTGTTGTTTCACTAAAATTTTATTCTTCTGTTTCTCAATTATTCCCATGCTACCTGGATAAATTTCTTCTAATAATGCTCTATCTTCATTGACGAGGTCGTAGGATGGAACATATATTTCTTCACTTAGATACCTCATAAACCAGGCTATTCTTTGTATTTGCAAATTTTTTTCTGGATGAGAAGCGGAATAACTCATTAGCCTTTCGTAAATAGGTATGAACTCTTTATTAAGCAATTCATTCACAGATAAAAGATGCATTTTTTCGCCAGACGAAGGTGCAGGAAGTGGCCTATCTAAACAGTATGTCCTCATTTTAACTTTTGCTATTCTATCGGGTGGTAATTCTAATGTGTCATGTGAAATTACTCTACCTTTGGCTTTCTTTGTGTAAGAAGAATTGACGATACCACCATATTTATTTTGATTCCTCCACTCTTCTTTAAGACCATCAGGAACCCTTCTCTCTTCGATAATTTCCTTCGCAAATATTGACATTTGTCTCTCTTTTGGATTTATTTTCTTCTTTATAGTATTAGATGTTGGTGGAGGTAAATTTATATTATTCCTTAATTCATTGAATAAGTTTGTTGGTTGTGATGAGTTTGGATTGAATATGTCTCTTAATATATTATCCAAATCAAGAGCCAGAGCCAAGTCGTAAGATAACATATAGGATATAACTAAAAGAATTATAAAAAGAATTCCTGAGTATAAAATTCTCCTGCCTCTTTTAGGACAACTACTTTTTCTGTTTATTCTATTATTACTGACCATCATTCTACATCCCTTATCTTGTTAAATATATTTACTCCTATAAATTATAATAAATTTTCAACATAAATTCTGCCTAAAACCAATTTGTTTTATCTTATTCAATAGTATTCTCGATATTTCAGTTGTTTTTCAACAAATCTTTTGTGATTATTTCCTGTCCTGAATGTGTAACAATTTTTCCACATTGTAGGGCTTCCAAAGGATCTATTGTTCTGTGCATAATTTTATTTTTTAAATCTATAATGTAAAAATAACTTTCATTACTAGTATAGAAAATATCAATATCAAGAGAATGACCATAAGAATATGAAGAACCCCAAAGGGCTATTTCATCATTAGAAAGCCAGGAATAAGCAAGTGATGAAAATCCACCTGCAATTCTTTGTATATTATTTCCATCTATATCCATTGTATAAATAAATAAATCATGGTCATATCGCCCAACTACAAAAGCAATTTTTTGTCCATCGGGGGAAATTAGAGGGGCAACATGTTCTTCAGACATTATTTCATTATTGGTTTTCTGATCAAGTTTTAGTTCGATTTCTTGTTTATTTGTTCCATCAGGATTCATTGTAAAAATTCTATATATTTTAATTATTGATTTTGTGCCAAAAAACTCTTTTATTATTTCTTTTTTTTCACTAAGAACAATTTTTGACCCATCAGTAAACCAGTCCCCATCTTCAATATTTAATGGAGTCGGTTTTCTTGGCGGGGGATTTGGTAAATTTGCCTGAAGAGGAGTAATACTTTTTTCAGAAACATAGAGGAATCCTCTAAACATGTCTGAGAAAACATAACTCTCGGGAGTAAAAGTGCTTATTTTATCAGCATAAGCCAAAATAAACTGTATATGCTCATATTCTTCCATTTTTACATCAAAAACATAGTTAAAAGTCTTTTTAGATAATCCTTCTACATTTCCCTCTACTACTAATTTATAATTGTCTTGACAAAATTTACCACTATTAAACTGTATTCTGAGGTAAAATTCTATTCTTCCTACATGTGAATTATAATCTTGATTTTCTATTATTACAGGTATATTTACCCGTGCTATTTTAAATAAATTTTTTACTCCGTTATAATTATCTTTTGTTTCTACTTTTTCTTCTATTTTTGTTTCTCCTAAACTAATAGTTAAATCTTTATCTTTTGCTATTTCTTTACCTGCAAGAATCTCATCTGTATTATTCTTGAATTTTAAACTAATACCGTTATGAGGAAATGGCACATATTTCCGATAATCAAAACTAAAATTCTTAGGTATACTGTTTTTTAATTCATCAGGAGCATCATTTATTGCAGGTAATATTTCAAACTTGTATATAGGTGCTATTTTTGGAATTTTAATTACAACAGGAAAATTGGTTATCCATGTAGAACCTACTAGTGGCATAGGATTGAATGGATAATGATAAACCATCGCACTATATTTATTTTCTCTATCGTCTGTAATTTCAATAGAAAAACTTTTAGGAAACCAATCTTCATTAATACATCTAAAAATAAATTTTATTATCGTTATATTTTTTTCTCTCTTAAAATCAACAATGCCCATGCTAATACCTCCAATATTAATACCATTAGCAAAAGTCATCAAAAGTTGAGCATCCTCATGGCTCATACTACTAATATCAGTATTATTAGTAATGGGTTGACCTAAATCTTTTATAACTTCTGTATCTTTTATCTCCCTATTACCCGTGTCTTTATCATTTTTTAAATTATCTGTTACTTCTATATTGTTTTCCTTAAAATGTTCTTTATCTTTATTTGCAAAATTATACTTTGCTAACAAATTTTCAACAAAAACCGCTATCACTAATATTAAAACTATATTAAGTATTGACCATAACTTTCTCATATTATGTTATCCCTATCACATAATATTAAAACATTTAAATCTTTCAACTTTTACTTAGTAATTATCTAATTAATTAAATCTTCATTCTTCGATTCCTTTTTTTCTTGTTGGAAGAGAAAAAATTATAGCCTGCTGCAGATAGAAGAATTATAAATGTCAGCCAGTATCCCATCCCGTATTCTGATAATAACATTCCTTCCCCTTCCCTTATAATATCATTATCAAGTTTCACTTTAAGGAGAAGTAATAGAATTGTTCCGACTATTCCCATAATACCCGCTGCGATATATGTCTTTATGGCGTTTGAAAAACTCAATGCCAATCCAACAATTACTGATAAACAAGTAAGGATTGCCAGAGGTTCTCCGTTTAGTCTTACAGTCTCTTTTCCCCCAAACCCTTCTGGAATTTGAATCGTTGTTCCTAAGACTAATTGTGCCTCACTAAAAGTCGCGACTCTAATACCTTCACATGAGATATGAAGAAATGGGAGAAAAAAGCATATTAAGGCTATCCCAAATACCGCAGGTCGAAAGATATTTTCTTTATCTTTCAAAATATTCTCCTTCTATAATTTTTTTAAATTGTATAATACAAATTTATATGCTTAAAACATTATGATATCAAAGTAATTTATCTATGGCTATTATAATTTTTCATACAGACCGTCTTTATAAAATTATTTACACTAATCCACCACCTAATATTAGGCGAAATATTCCAAACAGTATTGATATAACACAAAAAATGATACCAACAACTGAAGCACTTTTACTTTCTATATTTGACCCACTTAATGCTATAATACTAATAATTAGACCAATAAATGAAAATGGTATATTGAACCAATTCAATGACCCAAAACAGGGAAATAAACCAACAATAGTTCCTATTAGTGCTAGTATTCCCCAAATAAGGCTAATTGTTTGCATAGGATATCTCCTTTTTGTTTTTTAGTTCTTTTCGATATGTAAAATAAAATTCTCTTAATAAAAATGTCCATTTTTTTATATTTCTAACTATCATAAGTCCTACAACAATTTCATTAATCATGAAGATTGTATAAGTATAGATACTATACCTATTATTTAGATATGCCCTTGTAAACTCTCCGTGGGAAATATAAATAAAACTTGATGTCATTCCACATAAGGGACATTCTTTGTTGTATTTTGCTTTCCATTCACATTTTGGAACAAAAGTCTTTATTAAATCAGCTGAGAAAAAAATAGGGGCAACAATTGCAAATAAAGTAACTACACTTACAATTAACCATACAACTAACATTGATAATTTTAATTGCTCTATCATATTGATTTTTCCTATCAGATTGTTTATGGATGAAAATTACCTTTTAATATTTGGCATTAGCGACGATTATAATTACCGCTAATGCCATTATATTAAATTATTTGACTTATTGCTGTTGTAGTTCTTGAAATTTCTTTCGAAATGTAAGTGGGTCACATATACATGAAAATGGCTCTTTAGTGCCTCCAGTTCCAACAATAACGATAGTTCCATAATTGAGTAATCTACCTAAGACACTTTGTATAACATTTACAGATTCTATTTTGTTCAGATTCATCTCAAGTGTTCTACGTGAAATGAGGCCTTCTTTAATGATAACTCTTTTGTTAGTGATAGCGAACTCACTGGTAGTGAATTCAATTAGAGGTAAAATAAACAGCGTGAAGAGTCCCTTTAATGAGACAAAAATCATCCAGTGTAACTTTGTCTCATAAACAACATGCTCATTTGTACCTAAATTTTGTTGAACATAATTACCCATAACAATTCTCCTTCTTTTAACTTGTTTTGTTATATTACCTTTCTACAAAGCGACTTACTTTGTAGATATTGGTCTTGTTTTATAAATTTGACTGTTTTGTCATCTGTATAATTTACGCATGATTCTAATAAGAGGTCTTTGGCAAGTCCATTAATGGGTTGCCTAAAAATAAAACCTAGTCCAAATGGTAAGGAGGATATTGGTATACTTAAAACAACGGCAATCCAAAGTGTGTAGAATTGTATAAATTTGGACTGAGATAAACGCCAGCTTTTCAAAAGACTATATATCGGACTAATATTGGGATTCTTTATAAGAGCAGGGAGATACAACATTAATCTTGAATGAAGATAAATACCCGGTAAAAGGAAAATAAAGTATGCTGGTATTACAAGCATAAGAAAAAGGGCGCGTGCAACTATAATCTTTACAACAGGTAAATTCTGTGTTTTTAGAAAGTTTTCTTGCCATTTGCCATATCTTAAAATATTCGAGCCTTCCCACAAAGGAAGAAGAAATAAAAATTCAATCATTAGAAGTATCAAGAAATAACTCCAACTTTTGAATAAAACGACACAAATAAAAAATAGAAGAATTGCAAATAAATTGCAAAAACAAAACCATATCGAGTTAAATAGAAAAGCATTTAAAAGATTTTTTGAGATAACATCCCAAGCCATTTCATAAGCATCTATCCCGTTCATACCCTTGTCCTGTTTTTTCATTATGTTATCCCTTTATTAGATTTATTCTAACTAATTCTACGAATAATTTTAAAAAAATATTTAATTTATTTTTAGTAACTGATTAAAAATTATAGATAATTTTAGTTAATTCTGTTTTTCAAGATTAAGTTTATATGATTTTTTGTATCTTTGCATACAACTGCGATACAGATTCCTGCTTCACTTATAAATCTACCCTTATCTGTTTGTTCAGCCACCCTCTTTTTTAGTTCCTTGTCTATAACTACAATAAATTCTCGAAGCTGTTCATTCCTTGCTTTTGCTGCAAGCCTACCACAATCTACTATGGTTCTAATAGTTCTCTTGACACCTCTTTGTCAAAATACTTCCTGACAGCACGCCGTTTTCTAATTGCTTCTATTGCACCCGTAGTTTATACTTCTTTTTATTTTAAATATTTATATTTGATAAAACATTATAATGGTGCATCTTGGATTACATCCAGACTTGTGCTTGTGCCTATTCGATTAGCGCCTGCTTGAATCATAGCAACCGCTGCTCCATAAGTTCGTATACCCCCTGCTGCTTTTATACCCAGAAAGTTTCCAACTACCTTATGTGAAAATTCTACATCCACGACCGTAGCACCTTTTATTCCATATCCGGTTGAAGTCATTACAAATGCTGCCCCTGTTCGTATTGCTATCTTGCATACTTCATATTTTTCATCATCATTTAAAAAACTTGTTTCTAAAATCACCTTTACAGGGACATTGCTAGCAGTTTTTACTACCGCAGCAATTTCTTTTTCAACATACGCAGAGAATCCTGATTTTAATGCCCCTATATTAATGACCATATCAATTTCCTGAGCGCCATTTTTTATGGCTTCTGCCGTTTCGGCAACTTTAATATGGGGTGTTGTCGCGCCTAATGGGAAACCAACACATACATCAACTTTGACAGGGGTATCTTTCAGTAATTGAGCACATAATTTAGTCCATGTGGGATTGATAGTCACAGCACAGAAATTATTTTCTATTGCCTCCTGACATAAAATCCGAATGTCGTTTTCTTTTGCATAAGAACGAACCAAAGTATGGTCAATCATTTTTGATAATTCATGTCTTTTAATAACCATAAAGCATCATAACCTCGATACGCTAAAACCACCATTGACTTCAAATACAGAGCCTGTTGCATAATCAAAAAGTCCGTCTGCAATAGCCCTGACGCACTTTGCTATATCTTCTGGTGTTCCCCACCGTTTTTGTAACAATATTCCTTGCTGAATAAGTTCGTCATATTTTTCATGGACAGGTTCTGTCATATCTGTCATGACTATCCCGGGACGAATTTCGAACACGGGAATGTCGTGTTCAGCGAGCCGCACTGCATAAAGTTGTACCGCCATGCTTAACCCGGCTTTGCTAATGCAATATTCTGCACGATTGATTGAAGCAGTTACTGCGGATATGCTCGTAATGAAAACAATTCGTGGTTTATAGCCTTTTTTTGTATTTTTTGTTAATATATCAACCATTCGTTGTGCTATTTTTTGTGTAAAGAAAAAAGGACCCCTTAAATTTGTATTTAATAATTTATCATAACTTTCAAGTGAGCATTTAAGAATATCTGCACGGTGTTCAGGTGCAATTCCTGCATTGTTGACCAATAAATCAATTTCGGGTAACTTTTGAAATTCATTTGAAAACCATTTATTTTGTTGTTCAATATTGCCAATATCCAGAGAGAAGATATAACAAACTACATTAAATTGTTTTTCAATTTCTTCTTTTAATTTTTGTAGTGCTTCGGGATTTCGTGCGATTGCGACAATGTTATAACCCTGTTGTGCTAGAACGATGGCAATACCTTTTCCAATTCCTTTACTGCCACCTGTAATTAATGCAGTTAAGTTGCTCATTGGTTTCTCCTAATAATTTTACAACTCATTTTGAACCATTTGTTCTAATGTTTGCGGTTTTCTAATCCATTCAAACTCAAACGGTGCTTTTCTCAATAATTCTCCACATTCAGGGAACGAGTTATAATTTTTGCATGATTGGCTTGAACAATAGGCGCCTGTCCCCTCAACGACCAGTGCATCTCCAATCTTCGCTTCTAAGAGTTTTCGTGGTTCTAAACCTTCGGGATTTCCCCGTTGAGGAGTAAAAATATCTCCACTCTCACAGCAGTGTCCTGCCACAATGTAGTAATATTCAACTTTCTGGTTATTTTTATCTCGCGGAACTACAATTAGTGGATGGAGTGCCCCATACATAGCAGGTCTAATGTTTTCTGTCATTCCTGAATTAACCTTAATAAAACGATAACCAGAGGGTCCTGTATCCACAATATCTATTACAGTGCATATAAGGGAACCCGCTCTTGCTACGAGATAAGTTCCTGGCTCAATTTCTAAATGAAGTTTTCTACCATATCTCTTTTCAAAATCATAAAATGCTGGAAGTATTCTTTCACCTATTTCTTGCAAATTTGCAGATTTTTCATCTGGCATGCGTGCTACTTTGTAACCGCCACCAAGACTAATCCTTGTAACATCTGGCATATTTACCGCTGTTTTTAATGCTAGTTGTGCACAATACAACCATATATTTGGGTCTGAACCTGAACCAATATGTGTATGCATACCTGTAATTTTTAAATTATATTTGTTTGCCGTGTCGTAAATATGATTTAAATATTCATGCCAGATACCGAAACTTGATGAAGGTCCTCCCACATTTGTTCTATTGGATGAACCTGAACCTAAACCTGGATTTATTCGAACGCAGACCTCCATGCCCGGAAAAAATTCTCCGTAAACTTTCAATTGCTGAATAGAACATGCATTGAATAAAACCCCCTTTTCAACAAGGCTTTTTAAGTTATAAGGTATCTCTTGTGTTGTAATTTGAATATGTGAAGGAGGGATACCTGCTAACAAAGCCCGTTCCGCTTCATAGCCACTGCTTGCGTCAATGTGTAATCCCCATTCATAAAATTTCTGCAAAATTTGGCGAGTTGGTAGTGCTTTCATTGCAAAACGAGTAGTAAGACCAAAGGCAGACGGACAAGACAAAACATCTTTTGCGGCTTTATACATTGTTTGCTCATCATATACAAAAACAGGGGTTCCAATCTCCTTTTGAATATATAAAACCTCCTCTTCTGATAAATAAAATAACTGCTCCATCCTTATTCCTTCCTTTTGTTCAGTTGGGATATGACATTATATTTCGTTATTATTTAAATGATATTAAATAAAGAATAAAATAAATTAAATAAGATTTTACAACTATGACACGCGAAAAAAAAATTTATGAGTGTTCTAATTGTGGTTTCATATCACCCAAATGGCTTGGACGCTGTCCGCAATGTGAATCCTGGAACTCTTTTTCAGAACAGATTGCAACAAATACATCGAAAAATAAGCATATTGAAAAGAATTTAAAACCTGTTCTAATTACTGAGACACAATTAGAAAATTTATCACAAAAAATACCCACAGGGATTCAGGAGTTTGACCGTGTAATTGGTGGAGGTTTTATTTCGGGAGATGTTGTGCTGATAAGTGGTGAACCGGGAATTGGGAAATCAACATTAGTCCTACAAATAGCGGGGTATTGGGCTCAGAATAAGGGTTCTGTTCTGTATGTGCATGGTGAGGAATCATTTCGTCAAGTCAAAGAAAGAGCCCGAAGAATAAATGCTATTAATGATAACCTATATCTGTATGCGTCCACAGATATATCAGACATACTTTCGATTATAGATGCGCATCATTTTTCATTGGTAATAATTGATTCTATTCAGAGTATTAGTAATCCGGATATAGATTCGCTACCGGGTAGCATTACTCAGGTTCGAGAATGTGCCTTTGAATTGGTTCAGAAAGCCAAAGAAAGAGATATGCCTGTTCTTATCGTAGGACATATTACAAAAGAGGGTTATATTGCAGGACCCAAGGTGTTGGAACATATTGTGGACACAGTATTATATTTTGAAGGAGAAGGTAGATTATCTTTGCGAATATTACGCGCTATAAAAAACCGCTTTGGTTCTACACAGGAAATCGGTGTATTTGAAATGAGTTGTGAAGGTTTGAGAGAAGTTTCCAATCCGAGTGCTGTTTTCTTGCAGGAGAGGCCAGTAGGAGTGAGTGGTTCGCTTGTATTTCCAATGATAGGCGGTTCTCGACCTTTGCTGGTAGAAATTCAGGCATTAGTTGGAAAAAGTCGAGTTCCACAACCACGACGCGGTGTAATGGGATTAAATAGCCAGCGTGTATCCTTACTTGTTGCTATTCTTGAAAAGAAGGCAGGCATTTATCTCTCTGATTTAGACATTTTTGTTAATGTTGCTGGTGGTGTGTTTGTTGATGAAACAGCAGCAGACTTACCAGTCTTAATTTCCTTACTATCAAGTTTCTGGGATTTTCCGATAGACGCTAATTGGATTGCCTTTGGTGAGGTTGGATTGGCAGGTGAGATTCGCCGTGTGAATGGGACACGGATTCGGCTTAACGAAGTTGCGAAGTTTGGTTTCAAGACATGTATAACACCCAGAAATGAACCTTCTGACATTCCAGAAAGTTTTAATAATGTCCAGGTTATATCATTTGAAAATGTAAATGAATTAAACAAATTGTTTGAGAAACGGGAGAAGACTTATGAGCAATGTTCCGGACACAGAAGGAATGTTTAAAAAAGCCTTACAAATGGTTGCTCCGGGAAGTAAAATTGGCGACGCTTTATCCGCTATTATTCAAAGTGGGATGGGTGCTCTACTTTGTTTTGGTGAGCCACGAAAGTTATCACGACTTTCGGAAGGTGGTGTTGCGTTAAATGAAGAACTAAAACCTCAGTTGATTTATGAATTATCAAAGATGGATGGTGCTATTATCATTAATTCTGATGGGACACAGATTTTGTATGCAAATCGTTTTTTAAAACCCAATGCCAAAATACCATCTGACGAAACAGGAACACGACATCGTGTTGCACAAAGAATGTCTCAACAGGCACATTGTATTGTAGTTGCCGTTTCACAAAGGCGTTCTTCTATTACTCTTTATGTGAAAGACCGAAAACATATATTAACGCCTTTGCCTACATTGCTCAATCGTGCCATGCAATCATTGCAGACTATTGAAAAGTTTCTGGTTACCATGAACCAATCACTTCAAGATTTAACTATCCGCGAGTTTCAGGATATTGTTACCATTTTCGATGTATGTAAAACCATTCAAAGGATACAGGTTGTTTTACGGCTTGCAGATGAATTAGAACCCATTATTCTCGAACTGGGCACAGAAGGCAGATTGATACAAATGCAGATTAAGGAACTATTATCGCCTATTCCTGAATCGGAATTGGTGATAAAAGATTACTACCGTGAACGGTCTGGATTTGATTATAATATTGTTCTAGAAAAGATACACACTTTAACACAAGAAGAACTAATAGACCTCGGCAATATAAGTCAAATATTAGGATATGGTTCAAATCTTCGCACAGTTGATACTTATTTGATACCACGAGGCTATCGGATTTTGGCAATGACACACAGATTCCCAACGCCATTAATAGAAAATTTGGTCTCAAAATTTGGAGGACTAAAACAAATTCTTCATGCCTCAAAAGAAGAGTTGATGGATGTAGAAGGTATTGGTGATATTCTAGCAGAACGAATTCGTGGGAGTCTAAACTTATTAAGAAGTCAAATGGGATTAGAGATTCGGAGGTAATATGAACAAACTCCATGAATGTATCATAACCCTACATAATTTAGTGAGTCCAAATCACTACCGTATGGTGTTTCAAAACAAGGAACTTGCAAATCAGGTTTCTCCAGGTCAATTCCTTATGATAGAGGTATCTCCCGGATATTATCCTTTTTTGCGAAGACCCATGTCTATTGAACGCATATTTTCTGACAGTGTCTCTATCCTGTATAAGGTCTGCGGTGAAGGCACAAAACTCTTGTCTACTTTATCTGTTGGAGAAAAGATAAATGTACAGGGTCCTTTAGGAAATTCATTCCCTATACCGTTGGATTATCAGCGTTATCTCATCATAGCAGGGGGAATTGGCGTAGCTCCTTTTCCTGCACTTGTAGAGAAAGTATTGAATATTCGTGGAATTGCACCTGAAATTATTCTGGCAGGTAAAGATTTTAACTATTTGCTATGTGAGAAGGATTTTCGCCAGATGGGCTGTAAATTGCATCTGGCTACTGAAGATGGAAGTGCTGGATACAAGGGACTTGCTACCGATTTGCTACAATCTTTAGAAGAAACAGAAAAAACAATTGTATATACTTGTGGCCCTTTACCTATGATTAAAAAAGTTCACGAGATTTGCACTCAACGAAAATGGCTCTGTTATGCCTCGTTAGAAGCAGAAATGGCTTGTGGTGAAGGAGTGTGTCTTGGTTGCGTTGTTCCTACAAAAATGGAAATAGGACACGAAATGATGGCATGCGTCTGTAAAGAAGGACCCATTTTCGATACACAACTAATTCTCTGGAACAAAATCGGAGAAGAATAAAATGGATATAAATCTTCAAGTATCTATTGGAAATATAACATTAAAAAACCCTGTGATTGTGGCTTCAGGAACATTTGGCTATGGTGAAGAATATTCAGAATATTTTGATATATCACAATTGGGTGCAGTAACCGTAAAAAGTCTTACACTACGCCCTCGTTTAGGAAATTCTCCACCACGAATTGTCGAAACGCCCGCGGGAATGTTAAATGCAATTGGTTTACAAAATGTCGGAATAGAAACTTACTTAAAAGAAAAACTACCTTTCTTACGCCAAAAAAATTGCACCATTATTGCGAATATCTACGGGACTTCTATTGATGAATATGAACAATTAGCAGAACGATTGGAGAAAGAAGGTGGAGCCGATGCGATTGAAATGAACCTATCCTGTCCCAATGTTCATGATGCCCTCAACAAATACAAGTGTCCTCTCATTGCTCAATCCCCTGAGTGGGTTGAAAAATATACCTCTGCTGTTCGTTCAAAAGTAAAATTGCCACTTATTGTTAAACTTACTCCAAATGTTACAGATATAACTGAGCCTGCTTTATCCGCAGAAAAAGGCGGTGCAGATGCCATCTCTATTATAAATACCCTGCTCGGAATGTCTGTAAATCCTGATACTTGCAAACCACGGCTAAAAAATGTTGTAGGTGGATTGAGTGGACCTGCTATTCGACCTATCGCTGTAAAAATGGTCTGGGATGTTAGTAGAACCGTGAAAATCCCAGTAGTAGGGATGGGCGGTATTTGCTATACCTCAGACGCATTAGAATTTATTATCGCCGGTGCAAAAGCCATAGCAGTAGGTTCTTATCTGTTTCGAGACCCACTTGCACCTATGCGAATCATACAGGGTTTACAGGATTATTGCATTTCAAAAAATATTGACGATATTAACAAACTTGTAGGCAGTATAATAATTTAACTTAACGAGAAAGTATGTGAATGTCAGATAAGATAATTGTAGGGCTGGATGTTGATACGATTGATGATGTGAAACGGATTATTGATTTGTGTCCTAAATGTGTCTGGTTTAAGGTCGGCAGTCAGTTATTTACTCGGTGCGGTCACCAATCTATATTCCTGCTCAAAGAAAAAGGAAAGAAAATATTTCTCGACTTGAAATATCATGATATTCCCAATACCGTCAAAAACGCTGTAAGTGCTGCCCGTGATTTAGAAGTAGATATGTTAACTGTTCATGCCTTAGGTGGAAGTCAGATGATAAAATATGCAAGTGAGACAGTTGCAGGAACCGCTGTAAAAATTATTGCGGTAACTATATTGACAAGTCACACTGAGGAACAAATTCATAAAGAGTTGGGTATCGCATGGAAGTTAGGGGATGCTGTCCTTAATCTTGCAAATATGGCACTTTCAGTAGGAGCCCACGGTATTGTATGTTCCCCAATGGAGATTTCTCTATTAAGGGAAAAATTGGGTAATGATTTTCTGTTAATTACACCTGGGGTTCGTCCTGCATGGGCAGCAGAGACTCATGACCAGTCGCGGGTCATGACTCCTTCAGAAGCAATAATTTTAGGTGCCAATATGTTAGTCCTTGCCCGTCCTATTTTGAAAGCAAACAACCCACAAGCCGCTTTTGACCGCATTGTTGAGGAAATTGAAGATGAACAATGAAGAAATCCTAAAAATATTTATACAACATAAAGCCTTGCTCGACGGTCATTTTGTTTATGCCAGTGGTAGACATGGCAGTCAATTCCTTCAATTTGCCCGTATATTACAACATCCAAAAATAGTGGAACAATTGTGTGCTGAACTTGCAAATCATTTCAGAATTTTCCATGCCGATTTGGTTGTAGGTCCTGCGACAGGTGGAATTATCTTGGCTTACGAGGTAGCAAGGCAACTTGATTGCTCCACAGCGTTTCTTGAAAAAGACCCTGACGGAGGTATGGCTATGAAACGAGGTTTTACACTTATCAAAGGCTGGAAAGTAATAGTCGTAGAAGATGTGACTACCACAGGCGGTTCTGTAAAAAAGTGCATTAAACATTTACAGGAAAGAGGTGCAGAAGTTGTAGGTGTCGGCTGTATAGTAAACAGAAATCCCGGCAATATATCTTTTAATATTCCCTTCTACTCATTAGCAGAGATTAATCTGGCAAGTTGGCTTCCTGATGATTGCGAACTTTGCAAAAAAGGCGAACCTATTACCGAACCTGATAATATCCTGCTGCATTGACCATTCAAAACATTTTATCGCAGTTTTACAACTGGGCTACAGATAATTACAAAGATATCGGGGGAGTCTTGAAACTCTCCTTGTTCTATACCACAATAGTTCTTTGATATTTATTGAAGATAGCAAATGGCATTATTTATTTCGTTTGTGGTGCTGGCGCTGAGCCAGGACCAGGACTGGTGCTGGTATTAGGAGTAGAAGGTTCTGGACTTGCCTGAACAGGAATCAGGAAAATGGCGTCTTGAATTTCTACATCTGTTTTTACATTCTTAAATTCGCAGGCAAATAGAGGGGTCTGGTCTTTTCCGATAATATCCAATTTGCGAATCATTCCTAAATCAGGGTCCATTAATACATTAGCAGATGAAATATCTCCACCTCCATCTTTGGGCTCAAGTTTTAAGTTCACCATTTTTTTACCATCCCATTCAGTTTCCGGTCCCAAAGTGATGTTCATCTTCTCTTTTACAAGTTCAAACAATTTTTTTCCACCGGGAGGGATAGCACCTTTCGTAATGTCTGGGGATGTTTTAATTGTATCTTGTTTCCCAAGGAATTGATAGGTAACAAAAAATTCTACTCCATCAAAGATAACAGTGGCTTTTGCAATGGGATTATTTAATAGAGAAGAATCTCCTGATTGTGCTAATGAAGCAGGAAAGGCAGATATACTCTGTGCAACTTTATCCTTATCACCTTCTCGTTTTATAAACAATTCGCCAATGCCTTTCAGTTTTATATAAGTCTCGTTGATAGGTATACTTGCGTCAGCAGACAAATCCGCTTTGATGTTTTTTTGCTTTTCCCATGCAGAAGTCAGTTTTGCAGTAACCTCGTCTAAAGTAGGTTCAGCAAAAGCCAGCATTGTAAATGAGAATAACAAAGAGACAATAATCAATTGCGTTTTGAAAATACTTTTATTCATAAAAAAATCCTTATTGAGTTTGGTTTTTTATAGGCATTATTTTAACACAAGTCATATAGCCGTTATGGTCGCTCAACCTCATAGATTTTCCTGACGGAACTATTCCTTCTCGAATCTCAATTGTTTCCAATACCTCAAATTTGTAATCGGGACCTTTTTTTGCGTATATATGGTCTATTCTGGAGACAATAGACATAATCCGTTCGAGGCATGCAATTTCAACAATGTTTTCATGAGCAATATCCCCAGGCCGTGTATTTAGGTCTCCAACTAAAATAGTAGGGAATTCTGGATGGTATGACACATTGATAAACTCGGCAAGTTCTCTTGCCTGCGCCTCTTTAACAGGTCGGTAATTTTCATTGCCATAACCTGCCTGCATGTGTGTATTATAAAAATCAAGAAAACCTATACCTGGTAGTTCAATTCGTGTCAGAGCACAACCTTTACCTGCCCACCAATCACCTTCCCATAAACAATACCAATTGCCTGCCTTCTTGTATCTGTGGAAGAAACCTTCACGGATGGGAAAGGCACTCATAGTAAGCAGTCCACTCCCTAAAAAACCAGACCTATAGTATTTATAATATTTTAGTCGGCTTTTTGTGGTTAATTCCTTGATAAGGATTTCTCTATCTTTTGAAATAAATGCCTCCTGGAAGCCGACAATGTCAGGGTCAAGTTCAATCACTTTTTTTGCAATGCCATACATGCGTTCAGGACGGTCCTGTCCAACAACCCATGTATCCTGAATGTTATATGTTAAGATTTTTAATGTTACAGGTTCGTTTAATGGCTTTCTTTCTATGTTATTAAACTCGCTCTGTGTGTAATCTCGGGGCATGGGATTATAATAGATGTTATAGCATACAAAGGATAAAATAACAAGGGCTGGAAAAAGTATTGGGATAAAGATGAACGCACTCCAAAATAAAAATTTCCGTCGTCTTCTCACTCTCATACCTCCTTGTCTTTATCTAATGACTGTGCCAGAATCTGTATGAAATGTTCAGGCTTGCGGTCTGTCAAATAAGATATTTGCTGACGACAACTGGTTCCCGAAGCAACCAGTTTTGTTGACTGGGGAAGTTTTTCTATCATCTTTTTCAAGTGCTCTCCAACTTCCATTGATAAAGGGTAAGTATCTTTCATCATTCCGTAAGCACCTGCCATACCACAACACGCAGAAGGTAATACCTGAACCTGCGATTTAGGAATATGGTATAAGGCTTGTGCCATCAGTTCACTACCGCGTGAGGCTTTAGCGTGACAATGAACATGCACCGCTATATCCATTGTCCCATTATTTGCAAATGGCAAAATAGATTGGTTTCCTTTCAATAATGCCCCTAAAAATTCTTCAATTAGTAATGACTTTCCTGCTATCTCTTCTGCCATGTCTAACTTCAATTCCTTATAATCCTCCGAAAACATAGTAAAACAAGAAGGCTCTAAAAATAGTATCTTTTGGTTTCGATTGTGAAGTATCTTTAAATTCCATTTACCTTTTCTCTGTGCATCTTCAAGATTACCAAGGCTAAACGCCGGACGGCCACAACATTTTCTATCTGGAAGTATCTCTACCTGAAATCCTGCTGCGGTCAGCACTTTCACGGCACTTTTCCCAATCTCAGGTTCATAGTATCGAGTAAAGCAATCATCCCATAAAATTACTGTCTCATATTTTCCAACTTTTGTTTTCCAACCGTTATAGGTTCGATAAAACCAACGGTGAAACGGCTCTCTGGCAAATTGTGGCAAAGGCCGTTCAGCCACAATTCCTGTGAACCGTTCCAAGATTTTTCTTAACGGTCTATATTTAAGACTAAAGTTTACCAGTGATGGTGTCAGAGTGCTTAATTTTCCGAGGGTATCTATATTGCTTATTAGCATTTTTGTCAGTGCGGGCAGGCGCTTTTTATCTAAAGCATGCAAAAGTTCTGCTTTCAATAGAGACATATTCACATTTGATGGACATTCTGCCGTGCAGGCACGGCACGCAAGACAATATTTGATGGCTTCCTGGAGTTCGGACATAGATAGGGATTCAGGATTTTTGTTTGCTTCCTCAATGACATGACGAATGATATTGGCTCTGCCGCGTGTGGAATAGATTTCTTCTCGTGTTGTTAAGAAAGTAGGACACATCGTCGAAGTTTCTTTCCTGCAAGTGCCACAACCATTACATTGCTCTAAATTATTGAGAAATGACTCATCTTTGAATGCAAAGGCTAAAAAAGGTTCAAAGGGAAGATTTAATTTTTTCCAGCGTAGGTTTTCATGAAATCGGAATCGGGTCAGGTTTGTGATTTTGCCGGGATTCATTAAGGAAGGTGGGTCAAAAACCTGTTTGACTTGTGTCATAATATTGAATAGTGTTTCACCTATCTGTTCTTTAATGAATTCAGAATGTGCCATTCCAACACCATGTTCGCCTGTGAATGAGCCGCGATACTTTTGCACCAGAGCAAAGACCTCTTCTGCAAGTTTTCTAAATTTAAGAACCTCTGCCGGCTCATGCAGGTCTATTACGGGTCGAACATGTAGCAAGCCTGCGGAAGCATGTCCGTAAAAGGATGCCCGAACACCATAGCGAGACATAATCTCCGTTAATTCCTGGACATACAAGTGTAAATCAGTAGGTTTAACAGCAGTGTCCTCAATCCCTGACGCTGGCTTTGCAGAACCTTTCATACCTGTAAGCAGAGACAATCCTGACTTGCGAAACTCCCAGAGCCTATTGCGTTCCTGTGGCGTTTTGCAGTATAGAACCTTATTCCCAATTTTCAGATTTAATATCTCTTGAACAAGTTCCTCAGGTGGATTGAAAAATTCCACGAATAATAGAGACTTAAAGTTTGAATGGTCTAATTCTAATAATTCCCGAACAGGCTCAAAAACTCGTTGTCCGCGGGTTTGATTAAACAGAATATCGTCAATATGCTCAATACTTGCAGGTTGAAATTTCATCAGTGGTTCAATTGCCTGCATGGCTTCTTGCAGGGTTTCAAACATAAATACAAATAGCGAACGCTGTCCGGGAATAGGCACAAGATTGAGTTTTGCACGCGTGATTAAACCTAATGTGCCTTCACTCCCTCCCAATAATGGCACAGGACAGGGGAACAGTTGAGAGTATCGGTCCAAAGAATAACCTGGCCAGCGTTTCTTTATCTCATTATGGAATGTTTTCTGAATTTCTGGGAGAAATGGTTTTGTAAATTCTGCTATTGTATCGAATGATTTCCATGTCTCAGGATTGTTTCTATCAATAACAAGCCGTTTCCCTTCTGATGAGATGACCTCAATGGCAAGAACATGGTCAATAGTGATACCGTAATGATGGACAAATGCTCCTGATGAATTATTGGCAATCATACCACCAATTGTGGCACGGGAACTTGTTGCGACATCCGGACCGAACATCAAGCCAGAAGGTTTAACTGCTTCATTTAGCGTATCTAAAACTACACCTGATTCTACCCATACTGTTTTTTGTTCACGGTTAATCTCTGTTATACCCCGCATAAATCGAGACATGTCTATAACAAGTCCTTCACCAAGTGCACCGCCACTCAAACCCGAACCTGCCCCTCGTGGGATAACAGGTATCCCTTCACTGGCACATTGAGTAATGATATATTGAGCTTCGTCTGCATTATGCGGAAAAGCCACACCTGCAGGCATGAGTTCATATATAGAGCCATCTGTTGCATAGAGCCATTTAGTCAAACGGTCTATGCGTATATCTAATGAAGGATTTGCATTGTTTATCTTTTCGAGGGTTTTACTCCAATTCATCTATTTCTCTCCAAAATAATAAAGTCTAAGTGGTTATTTTGTTTTTTCAATTTCTTCTGGTAGTCTAAAATGAACATTTTCGGAAGCGACACAAACTTCTTCTAATGTGCAGGTTTCGATAGAGGATAAAAATTTTATAACACCTTGCACATGTTCCTCTGGCACAGAAGCACCAGAAGTAATCAGAACATTCCTTACATTTTTAAACCATTCCCTTTGAATTTCATTTGCATCTAAAACAAGGTGAGCAGATTTCCCTGTGCCTCTGGCAATTTCTACAAGCCGACGGCTATTTGCGCTTTCCTTATCACCCACGACTATCACAATGTCTGCCCTTGGAGCAAGGGTTAGCACTGCTTTCTGGCGATTTGTAGTAGCGTAGCATATATTCCCTTTTGCAGGAGATTGTAAAGCAGGAAAACGCAGACGCAAAACTTCAACAATCTTTTTGTAATCTTCAATACTCAGAGTAGTTTGAGTGATATATGCTATATGGTCTGTATCGAGTATTTCGACTGTTTCTGCCTCGTTTATATTTTGCACCAAAATCACATTTCCCTTTGCCCAACCAGTCGTGCCTATTGTTTCGTCATGTCCCGCATCGCCAATCAGGATTATTGTATAGCCCTGTTCTGCATATTTCTTCGCAGAACGGTGGACACGGTCTACTAATGGACATGTTGCGTCTATTACTTTTAAATTGCGTTCCTTTGCTTTGTCCCATTGCTCCGGACCAACCCCATGTGCACTGAATAGTAAGATAGAACCATCCGGGACATCTTCAATATTATGCACAAATACAGCACCTTTTTCTTGCAATGAGCGAACAACATGCGCATTATGGACAATATGATTTAATACATAAACAGGACTGCCAAATAACTCCAAAGCACGCTCAACTGATTGAATAGCACGCTCAACACCAGCACAAAAGCCACGCGGTTTAGCCAGAATTAGATGCATTTGCTAATTTTCTCTCCTTAAGAAAAGGTTTTTAACAAGGTGAAGATATTATAATTATTCTCGCAACTTCTAACCAAAACTTATCATATAAGTCATATAGGTCATATAGGTTGTATAGGTCATATATGTCCTATTTCCCCGATGTTTCAGTTTATGCAAAAAGAGCAGGATTCAGTGCGTTCTGGGAGATAAATTTCTGAATAGTAAGTTTTTTATCAGGAGGTAGGTAAGTCTGGATTTCTTTTATATCTTCTTCGTCCAGAAGGGGTCTGGCATAAGTTGTTCGAAAGTCACAAGGAATCAAACTTTGAAGCAATAGAAACAATGTCTCTTTTATCTTATCTACGGAAACATTTACTCCTACTAATGTGGAATATTTATGCCAGGATGCTTTAATATCAAGTGCAAAGTAATCAATCAACTTTTGTGAGATTAGTTCGTCTATTACCTCAGGTTTCGAGCCATTGGTATCTAATTTTACTTTATATCCCAAATCCTTAATTTTCTTCACAAATGGTATTAAATCTGACTGTATAGTAGGTTCACCACCTGTAATCACAATACCATCCAGTCTCATTTTTCGCTTATTTAGAACCGCAAAAATCTCTTCCTCAGGTATAAGTGGCGAGTAGCACTCTGGTAGAACAAGGGATGAATTATGACAAAAAGGGCAACGGAAATTACACCCTTGCGTGAATACTATTGCAGACACACATCCGGGATAATCTGATAATGAAAAAGGTTGAAATCCACCAATCTTCATATAATTGTGCATTTTTTAATTTATTAGATTGAATGCGAATAGCCATATATAATGTTTGGAAAACTTGCCTTGATTATGCTATAAGGATAAACAAAATCTCAAGAAATAATTTATTTGTGTCTTTACAAAATTTTGATTTATCGTTATAAAAATATATTTTTATTGAGAATATTTATTAGATGAAATTAAAGACTTGCCTAAAATCCTTTTTTACTCTGATTATAGGTATCTTAGTTGCCTTATTATTATTTGGGGGGGGAGAAATCTTATTTAGAGTGTTTTTATATAAACCTAATGCAACAAAGACGATTAAAGTTCCTCCAATTTCAGTTCCAGACCCACTTATGGGATGGAAACTTAAACCCAATGTGAAAGGACAAGGTGAAATTATTAGAGGTAATCATAAAATTTCATTTTGTTATACTACGGACGCTAAAGGAAGGAGAGTAACTCCACAAAATTTAGATGTTCAAAAAACAAAAGTATGTCTATTTTTTCCGTGTTCCCTTACTTTTGGTGAAGGAGTGAATGATAACGAAACATTCCCCTTTTTCTTTGCGCAATTAAATCCCTCATGCAAGGTTTACAATTATGGGATACCAGGAGGCTCTCCCCAATATATGTACCTGATGGTCCATTTTCCCGGATTTTTTGAAGATTTAGAGAATTTGCCGGCTTTACTTATATATCTTTTTATACCTCATCAAATAAACAGATTAATAGGAACTTTTAATTTAATAGGAACTTGGGGAAAAAATTTTCCTTGTATAGAATTGGAAAATGAATCTTTAATTTATAGGGGAACTTTTAGGGAGGTTTACCCAATTAGGTATTGGTTTAGTAAGACTCTTCATTCTTCAAAATTAATTGGAAACTCTTTAAACGCTTTTAACATTGATTATCCTAAAAGTTTTTCAAAAAAAGATTATGAGTTATTAATAAAAATACTATTAGAAACTACAAAGAAATTAAGAACATATTTTCCTGAAGTGAAAATGATTTTCGTATTTAATCCGGGGAGTTCTTCCGAATGTCCCGGATTAAAAACAATGTTAGAAGTTTATAAAGAAGATATTGTTTGTATAGATTATATGAATACTCCCGAAAGGATAGAGACTATAAGCAAAATGTCAGAGGAAGGGAAATATCTTCTATTAGATGGTCTTCATCCAACTGCTGAAGCACATAAAACAATGGCTCAGTTCACTTCTGAAGATTTAAAAAATCTCGGGATACTTAAATGAGTTATTTATAATACCTTTAGGAAAAGGAACACTTTAAATCAAAATTTACTTATGCTATCATTGTTTTCTTTTTCGCCAGTTATAAAATATCCAAATCTTGCATTAGACAGAAAGAACACCTATTTTAATCAATCTTGTAGCGGGCACGGAGTTGAAATTCTGCTTGTTTCCCTTCGTTCCACTGGCTAACAGGTCGTAAATAGCCCACGACACGGGAATATACTTCGGTTTTGTTCCCGCATTTAGGACAGGTCGGAAACTCACCTCGGATATATCCATCTTGCGGACATACAGTAAAACTCGGGGTTAATGTGAAATAGGGGAGTTTATAACCTTCACATACCTTTTTAACAAAAGATTTTACTGAATTTGGATTAACTACAGATTCGCCAAGAAATATATGTAATACTGTTCCCCCTGTATATTTTGTTTGCAGGGGGTCTTGTAAATCGAGAACCTTGAATATATCATCTGTATAGTCAACTGGCAACTGCGTAGAATTGGTATAGAAAGGAACACTTCCTTGCTTTATGTGTTCGGTATTTGCAAAATGTGCATCCGGGTAGCGTTCATAATCTAATCGTGCTAAACGATAGCAAGTTCCTTCTGCGGGTGTGGCTTCAAGGTTATATAAATTCCCTGTCTCTTGCTGAAATTCTTTTAGCCGATTGCGAGCATGCTCTAATACACGAGTAGAAAATTCTAAACCTTCTGGTGTGCCAATGTCTTTTCCCAACAGATTTAGACATGCCTCGTTCATTCCAACTAATCCAATAGTAGAAAAATGATTGTTCCAGTAATGATTGAAACGCTGATACACATTCCGCAAATAAAATTTTGTATAAGGATATAAATCTTGTTCAGTCAAATGTTCCAATACCTTCCGCTTTGTTTCAAGACTGGTCCTGGCTATGCTCATCAAATTATCCAGCCTATCGAAAAATTCATCTTCATCTGCGGAAAGATAGCCAATGCGTGGCATATTGATTGTAACAACGCCAATTGAGCCTGTTAATGGGTTTGCACCGAACAGACCACCACCTCTCCGTTCTAATGTCCGTAAATCTAATCGTAACCGACAACACATAGAACGTGCATCGGAAGGCGACATATCAGAATGAATAAAATTTGCAAAGTAGGGAATGCCATATTTCGCAGTTACTTCCCATAGGCGGTCAAGTCCCGGGTCATCCCAATTAAAATCACTTGTGATATTATAGGTAGGAATAGGAAAACTAAACACACGGCCTTTTGCATCACCTTCGGACAAAACTTCAAGAAAGGCTTCGTTGAATGTTTTCATTTCCTCTGCAAATTCACCGTAAGTAGCATTTTGATATTCGCCACCAATAATCACAGGTTGATTGGCTAAATTGCTTGGAGGCAGTAAATCCAGAGTAACATTTGTAAACGGCGTCTGAAAACCAACACGAGTCGCTACATTTAAGTTAAATATAAATTCCTGCAAAGCCTGCTTGACTTCTTTATAATCCAATTTATCATAGCGGATAAATGGTGCTAAAAAAGTATCAAAGTTGCTGAATGCCTGTGCACCTGCCGCTTCACCCTGTAAGGTATAAAAGAAATTAACCACCTGTCCCAATGCGGTGTGGAAATGTTTTGCAGGCTTGCTTTCCGCTTTGCCCGGTGCACCTTGAAAACCACTCAGCAACAAATCCTGCAAATCCCATCCAACACAGTAAACTGAAAGCAAACCCAGGTCGTGCAAATGTAAATCACCTGAACGATGTGCCTCTCGCACCTCGGGTGTATAAATTTTATTCAACCAGTAAACCTTACTAATTTCGCTGGAAATATAATTATTTAATCCCTGCAAAGAATACGCCATGTTGCTATTTTCTTGAACTTTCCAGTCCATCTTTTCTAAATAGCGGTCAATTAGGTCTACATCTGCCTTGTTCACCATTTCACGAATGCGTGCATGCTGGTCACGATAGAGAATATATGCCTTCGCAGTTTTCTTAAATGGTGACATCAATAAGATTTCTTCCACTGCGTCTTGAATCTCTTCCACAGACGGAGGACCTTCTAATGACATAGTTTGTAATATAGACAACACGCGTAATGTAAGCCGTCGAGCAATTTCAATCCCAAACTCACCAGTTGCCTTACCTGCCTTCAATATCGCCTGAGTTATTTTGCCCGCTGAAAAGGGAACTTTACGCCCATCCCTTTTCAATACATGTGTAAAAGGCGCCAACTCAGTAAAAACTTCTGTTGAATTCATTTCCCAATTTTGCATTTCTTACACTCCCTATATTAAAACTTTTATATTAGTTAAAATTTCAAAAATTGAGTAATTACATTCCGCTCAAAGAAGGGGTCAAAGAATGTCTCTTGCGCATTTAAAATTTACCTTCTATTTATAGCGGTATGATTTTTTAAAAATTAAATTTTAAAAGAGAGGAAAAAACATTAAGATTTATTGTATACCAAAAATTATACAATGTCAAGTAGTATTTTATTCCCAGATATACTATATGTAGTAATCTAAGTGCATAAACTGTGGAAAAACTGTTCAAAATCTGTTGAAGAATTGTTAAAAAACTTGTGGAAAATCGGTGGAAAACCTGTGGAAAAGTTGTGGGGAAAGCCCTATAAATTGTGTAATTAGTTGCTAAATAAAATAAGAATAGAATATCTATAAAATTCCTATACAAACAATATTTTTATACACTGATATTTTTTCATAATTCTGTGCAAAAGTATACATTTCTTCCCCAACATAGTTATTTTTAGCAAAATAAACAGACTTAAAAAATATATGTGAATAGAATAAAAAAATATAATGAATTATTTATACTTTCTTTTTTGTAATAACCACTATAATTTTTACATAATAAAATACTGTTTTGAAAAAGAAATAAAAATACATTTTCTTTGGAGGAATATTTTATGCCTCAAAAAAAGATAAATCGGCGTGATTTTTTAAAAACAACAGGTGCGGTTGGTTTAAGTTTTATGGTTTTGCCCCGGCGGATTTTAGGGGGTAAAGCATACGCTTCGCCAAATGAAGAGTTGACCCGTGCTATTATCGGCGTTGGTGGAATGGGCATGGGACATATTGATTATCCCGGTGCACGCTTACTGGTGGTCTGTGATGTAGATGAAAATCATTTGAAGAAAGCGTTAGAGAAAGCAGGTCCCGATGTAAAGGGATATAAAGACTATCGCGAGGTGCTTGCTCGTGAAGATATAGACATTATACATATTGCTACGCCTCCTCATTGGCACGCAATTATTTCGGTAGACGCTGCACGGGCAGGGAAAGATGTCTGGTGTGAGAAACCGATGACTCGCACTATTGGAGAAGGTAAAAAGGTAGTGGAGACAGTTCAGCGTTATGGACGCATGTTTCGTCTAAACACCTGGTTCCGCATGAAGGATACTTTCTATAACTTTGGTACTACGGTTCATGAAATAAAGAAGGTTGTAGATAGCGGAATGTTAGGCTTGCCATTGAAGGTGAATGTAGGGGAATCCACAGGGTTTACCTGGAAGTTTTACTGGTCAGGGTTAACCAATGTTGAACCTCAACCTGTTCCTCCCGAATTAGATTATGATTTCTGGCTGGGTCCCGCTCCTTATAAGCCATACCATCCGCATAGGGTTCATCAAACTTTCCGTGGCTATTGGGATTATGATGGCGGTGGCTTGGGCGACATGGGACAGCATTATTTAGACCCGATTCAATACTTGTTGGGCAAAGATGACACCAGTCCTGTGGAAGTAGAAATATCAGCACCACCCCAACATCCTGACGCAGTCAGTTCCTTCCGCTGGATAAGACTACGGTATGAAGATGGCTGTGAGATTATTTTAGATGGTGAAGGCAAACCAGGACTACCATATCTTGAAGGTCCTAAAGGGAAACTGTATCCGGGATTAAAATCGGATATTCCAAATTTTGAAAAAAAATTAGCCTCATTCCCGGACTCAGAATATCTTCCCTGTGATTTTTCTCACTCTGTTCGAACACGAGAGAAATTCCCGTTAAACGAGAGTAATGGACATCGTTCCTGCACTATTGTAAATTTAGCAAAGACTGCTATGCAGTTAGGCAGAAGTTTACGCTATGACCCTGTGAAACAAATGTTTATCAATGACGATGAAGCCAACCGATTAATTGACCAACCCATGCGTGCACCATGGGCCTTACAGGTATAAGGAGGAAGAACTAATGAAATATAAAATGACACTATTTATAACAATTTTTGCGTTATTATGTTCCATTTCGACTTTTGCTGGGACAGAACTTGAACAGTGGATACAACAGGTAGGTTCGGCTTCTGTTGCGGACATTAATAATATATGCGATGGAATTTGTAAGCAAGGTCAGGCAACCATTATCGAACTGTGCAAGCATATAAAACCTTCTGGAGATGATAGCAATGTCCGACTATTGGTCCGAGGGCTTGTTAATTATATTTCTACTCAGCCAATAGAAGTGCAAAATATGGTAGCAACTGCTCTGAGTAAAGCCTTGAAGTCCACACAGGATAAGCAAATCAAAGCGTTTTTAATAAGCGAACTTCAAATGCTTGGTAATCCTGGGTCTGTGGAGGCAATAGTCGAATATCTTGGTGATAAAGATTTATGTGACTATGCAATTCGTGCTTTACAAACTATCAACAGTGATTTGTGTTTCCAAAAACTTACTGAACAACTCGCCCATTCCGAAGGTAGGTGTCAGCAAGGATTAATTCTCGCTTTAGCAGGTATGGGACGAACAGAAGCAATAGCGCCATTGGAAAGTTTGCTCAATTCGTCAACATCGGAGTTGCGAAACATTATTTTAATTGCACTATCACAATTGGAAACAGATAGCGAAAAGTTCTTCTCGCTTCTCCAACCTGAACTAAATTCAGATAATCCCCAATTGCGTTATCAGGGCTATTCTTTACTATTTACACAATTGGAGAAGAGCATAAAACAAAATGGCGTAAATCCGCAGCAAAAGGCTATCCTTGATAATCTATTTCAAAAGACGACCAAAGAAAACAATACATGGGCAATGTGTGCAACCCTTCATCTATTTACTTACTTTCCTCCAAGTGAAGTTTTAGACCTGTTTGCTCGTGAAATGTATAGTCCTGCTGCAGATGTATGTGCAGTTGCTATGAACTATCTGGTAAAGGTAAATTCAGCAGAGTGTAAAAATCTATTGAAAGAGGCTCTGGTCAAAAGTTCTCCGGAAAACCTATACCAGGTTTTAGACGCTATAGGTCAGATACATGACGATTCTTTTATCCCTGCCATTGTCCCTATTTTGAATAATCCAGATGAAAAGGCACGCATAAAAGCCTTTCAAACATTGGTTAAGATAAATGCTCAGAAAGCCGTTCCGATATTGGTAAAACGATTGATTGAGGCTCAGGAAAAATTGGATTGCAATGCAATCAAACAAGCACTTCTTCAGACCCCTCCTGACGAAACTGTATCAGAGTTAGGGAAAAATTTGAAAAAGTTAGAAGGAGATAAACTTGTAATTGCACTGGATATTTTTGGTCAAAGACAGGCAACACAATATTTTTCGTATGCGTATAAACAAACGAAAAACAAAGACCCAAAGGTTGGGAATATGGCGTTGAGCGTTCTGGGCATGCTGGGCACAAAAAATGATGTGCCGTTGCTAATGAAACAAATGTTAAAATCAAAAGCCAACAATCAGAACAATTTTAGTGAAATAATAAGTCAGGTATTAAAACGAGAAGAGGGTGAAGACCGTTGCAAACCCATCATCTCCGCAATTGAGAAAGCAAAACCCGAACAATATCCCTTACTAATGCCTATACTTGCAAAGGCTGGTGATGATGAAGCCCGTGCCTTTATCCTGTCGTGGCTAAATCTGTCTCCTGAAGTAGAGCAGAACAAATCCAAAATAGAGAGTACCGTATCTGCTCTTACTATCTGGGAAAATCCAGAACTATCAGAAAATCTTGTTGAATTTTTAAGTTCACATCCCGAGCACCCTTATCGGAATGATATATGGAAAGCACTTGTCCGCTTTCTGTCTTTACCTGGTTTAGCAAGCGATGAAAAGGTATTTATTTGCCAGCAGTGTATTCAACTTATGCCAGAAAACTCTGGCGATATGTTCAACATACTTGGAGGAATTCAGACAATAGAATCCTTTGTCGCTGTGGCAAAATATTCCAATAATCCACAATTTTCTGAACTTGCAAACAAAACATTAGTGAAAATTGCACTGCCGGGAAAAAATAACGATACAGGGCTTTTAGGCGAAGGTATTATTCCCTATTTGGAAAATGCTTTGAAAATGATTGAGGACAATGCACAGAAAGAAGAGATTCAGAAACACATTGAGAAATGTCGGAAATCCCCAAAAATTTTACCTATTACTTATGAGGACGACATTCAATTTGTTCCATTATTTAATGGTAAAGACCTGACAGGCTGGACAGGATATACACGCGGCTTTGTCGCAAGATTTGGTAAATTGGTCTGTTTGCCTATATGCCATTTAAATCTTTACACAGAGAAGGAATATAAAGACTTTGTTTTGCGGTTTGATTTCAAATTATCCCCCGGTGCCAACAACGGAATTGGACTTCGCACCCCAACTATGAAAGATGCAGCCTATCACGGAATGGAGATACAAATCCTTGATGACAATGCACCTGAAAATCTTGGAATGAAGCCATACCAACGCCACGGCGCTATCTACGGTGTTTTAGCACCTACAATCCCAGCACCTTTGAAAAAATGTGGCGAATGGAATCAAGAAGAGATTGTTCTCCAAGGAAGCAATATTTCTGTTCGTGTGAATGGTGTTGAGATTTTGACAGCGTACCTGAACGAATTGGCAAGTAAACCTACACCTGATGGAAAAGAACATCCGGGCTTACTTAACGAATCAGGTAACATCGGTTTATTGGGACATGGTTCACAGGTGGAATTCCGCAATATGCGAATTAAAACCTTACAATAGGAAAAATACGGTTATAGGGGTAAGGTATAAACTCTTACATCCTATGTAAGAATTACAATATATGACAGGCATATAAGACATATTTTGATAAAATAAAAAAGTAAGGGCTGTCCAATACTTAATTTTCCTGGACAGCCCAAAAAAAGCAGAGGGTATAAAATTACATTAGGAATAGAGAAAAAAACTAATAATTATACACCATCAACATTTATAGTCTTAACTAACCATGTGGCGACCTTTTTTCCCTTCTCGTTTGTTACTTCATATTTCTTTAATACAAATTCCGCAGCTACCGAACCAGCAGCACTACTCAAATCAATAGGATAGCATGAGGCTGTTCCGTCATCATTAAATTTGATTGCCATGTTTGTTAAATCAACCTTTCCCTCATCTGCATAACCAGACTCTAAACCCATTTGCAACAACTGACGGGCTTCTTCTTTTCCGCCGACCTCTGGATGCTCAAAATCTTCCGCTATTGTTGTCATTAGAAGGTCTAAATTTTTGGTTTCGAGGGCTGTTTTAGCCTTGTCTATGGTGCTACGAATTAATTCTTCATCTGACGGACCTTTGCCCATTCCAGCACAGCCTATCACAGAAAGCATAGCGACCAAAGATACTGCAACAAAAACGCTCATAATAAATCTCTTCATCTGAAAATCTCCTCTATTAGTTTTAGTTTTTTTGTTTATTTTTTAATTAAATAGCACTTATCCTAAAAATAGGTTTTTATATGACTATTATTTCTTATTACAGGTTTCACTTTTTTTATAATTTTGTAATATAGTGTAAGATAAAAGGAAAAACATATTGAATTCAAATTGTTAGCGAGGTATATTATGAAACGCAGAAATTTTTTACTTAATGTAGGGGCACTTCCCCTATTTTTCTTATCTGCAACAAAGGTTGAAGCAGTAGAGTCAGACACTGCAAAGAAAAAAATACATAAAAGCCAAAAATTTCAAAATCATTTAAAAGCAGATGTTGTCATTGTTGGTGGGGGTATAGGTGGAGTAGCATGTGCCTTGACTGCTCTACAACATGGTCTAACTGTAATCCTTACTGAGGAAACCTCATGGTTGGGGGGACAAATGACATCTCAGGCAGTTCCTCCTGATGAAAATCCCTGGGTCGAAGATGTTGGCTCTACAAAGAGATACAAACAGTTCCGAAACAAAATTCGTGATTTTTACAGAAATAATTATCCACTTTTGAAAGAGCATAAGAAAAATCCAAAATTGAACCCTGGTAATGGTAATGTCTCACGGTTATGCCATGAACCCAGAGTATCAGCACTGGTTATTGAAAATATGCTCTCCTCATACATTGCAGGAAAAAAATTAACAGTCTTAAAAAAACATATACCCATTCAGGTAGATATAAAAGGAGACTATTTCTCTGGAATTCTAGTTCGCTCATTAGAAACTGGGAATGAAATATCATTGGAAGCACCATTTTATATTGACGCTACAGAAACGGGAGAATTGCTTCCGCTTGGGAAGGTCGAGTATGTAGTCGGAATGGAATCGCATAAAGAGACCGACGAGCCGCATGCCCCTGAAAAAGCAGACCCTAAAGGTATGCAGGCATGTACCTGGTGTTTCGCAATGGATTACGACCCACAGGGACAATACCAGATAGATAAACCCCGAAACTATGACTACTGGCGTTCTTATGTTCCCCAATTAGACCCACCATGGGCAGGACCGCTACTCAGTTATGTTACAACCCATCCAATAACACTTGAACAACGGACATTACCTTTTAACCCAACCGGCAAAACCAAATCAGACTGGTGGAACTATCGCCAAATTCTTGATAAAAAGTTATACAACACAAAAGTAATCCCATTTAGCATTACTATCGTCAACTGGCCTCAAAATGATTACTTTCTCGGAAACATCATAGAAAATCTAACAAAAGAACAAGATTTATATCATGAGAAAAAGGCAAAGGAATTAAGTTTTGCACTGTTCTATTGGTTACAGAATGAAGCACCTCGTCCTGATGGGAAAATAGGCTGGCATGGACTTCGATTGCGTCCTGATGTAGTTGGCACAGAAGACGGTTTTGCAATGAGACCTTATATTCGCGAAGCACGCCGCATAGAAGCAGAATTTACTATTTGCGAACAACACATTAGTAAAGATGTCAGGAAAGAATTACAAAAAGGGAAACCATTTATAACACCGGAATTTTTCCTTGACACCGTTGGCATTGGCTATTACAGAATAGATTTGCATCCCCGGACAAATGGTAAAAATTATTTTGATGTAGAATCACTACCTTTCCAGATTCCTCTGGGTGCTTTAATACCTCAACGAATTGAGAACTTGCTGCCTGTTTCAAAAAATATAGGCACAACCCATATCACTAATGGTGCTTATCGTTTGCACCATGTAGAATGGCATATTGGCGAAGCAGTGGGCTGTGCAATTTCATTCTGTTTAAGAAATAAACTTATGCCCAGACAATTGAAAAAGAATAAAGACAAATTAGAAAAATTTCAAAAAAATCTTGAAAATGAAGGTATTCCGCTTCACTGGACAAAAGCAATTATTGAACAAAAAGGGAAAATATAATTAAGATTTTTAGAACAATTGTCGCATACGGTCGCAATAATAGCAAACATTATCCCATTTAGCATCAGGCGGAATTCGATGGTCAGGGCAGGGGATAAAACCACCTAACGCTATTAGAGGTTTTAATCTCTCAATTTCACGGTCAACAGCGTTTCTGTCCTGTAAGAACGCAACCTTATTCATATTCCCAACTCCTCTCAACTCTTTCCCATATTTTTTCCGCCAGGGCTCAATACTTGCGTTCCATGTCCCTACTTCTATAGGGAACATCGTATTCACCCCATTGTTAATCCATGTTGGGATAAGCGTGTCAATACAACCATCACAATCTAATGAAACAATGTCTATCCCATAACTATTGCATAACTCTGTAATCCGCTTATAATGTGGTCCTACCAGTTCATCAAACACTGACGGAATTACTAATGGACCATTCTTATAACAAATATCCTCCCAGAAATGAGCAAAATCATATTTCGCACCATTTTTGAGAGCACGCTTTGTGTTTTGATAGCAAAGTTCACCGTAAGTATCAATCATTTCCTTAAACAGGCACGGGTCATCTGCATAGATATAACTTAATCCTACAACCCCTGTAATATTTCGCAACTTGCCAATTAAACTCCCACAGTGTAGACCATAAAGATACTCTCTTTCATTTTTCTGAAGAAATACCTCTCCACCTTCACCAAACGGAATCATTTTATCATTCACGCGAACAAGCGTCTTTAATACCCTGTTTTCATTATATTGCAGTTTTGGAAGATAATATTTCTCCCAATCTTGTCTTGTCTTTAATAAATGGTCAAATTCTGCTGGAATAGAAACTGCTCCCGGTTTTTCAATAACAATGACCCCATCCTCATTCTGAACATTTCTTGAACCTTCTGGCAGTTGCTCAATAATCTTCCGTTCAAATACTGGGTCTAAATGTTCGTTTGGATGAAAAACAGAATACCAATTAAAATCAAAGCCTACTTTTTTACTGACTACTTCATCCACAGGATTTCCATCGCCCCATTCCATTGCCTCCTCTTGTGTGATATGCCCTTCTTTCGCCCATTTTTCTAATGTCTCTTTCCAAAAGCCAAAGTGGACGATAGGTAAACGGTCATACGGTTCATACCTCAATACTGCCAGTGCTCTTTCCCTATGTGTCATAAAACACTCCTTTTTACACTAAAAACGATTAAAAATACAGTAAAAATTTTTCTATATAGAATTTTAAAAAATGCTGTCTGCACTTTTCTTTTCAATTTCTCTGATGATGAATTATAAAGACAAAAGGAAAAGAGAGGCAATAAGTCAATCTTCTTATTTCGTGGAGGATAATATTCTAAGACAAAGTCAAAATTCTCTATTCACTTTCCAGTTCTTTTATAGTCTGTTTTGCTTCTTCTATAATTGAGGCAAATTGTGAATTTGCATATTTAATAAAAGTTTTATATGCTTTAATTGTTTCATCTTTTTTCCCAAGTTTTTCATAAACGAGTGCTATCTTGTAGTAAACATATATTTTTTGGGGGTCAATTTTTAGTGCCTGTTCAAAATATCTTATGGCTTTTTCATACTCTTTTTTATCTCTATAGGCATTTCCTCTATTATTGTAAGCCCCTGAAGATTCTGGGTCAATTTCTAACGCTTTATTATAATCGGCTATTGCTTCATCATACTTTTCCATATCGGAATATATATTTCCTCGAGAAATGTAAGCATCAAAAGATTTTGGGTTAATTTCTAACGCTTTATTATAATCGGCTATTGCTTCATCATGCTTTTCCATATCGGAATATATATTTCCCCGAGAAATGTAAGCATCAAAAGATTTTGGGTTAAGTTCTATCGCTTTATTATAATCGGCTATTGCTTCATCATACTTTTCCATATTGGAAAACATATTCGCCCTATTGATGTATGTTAGTTCAAAATCTGGTTCTATTTCTAATGCTTTATTATAATCGGTTATTGCTTTATCATATATGCCTTTGTCTCGATAAATATTTCCCCGAGAAATGTAAGCATCTACAAATTGGGGATTAATTTTTAGTGCTTCATTGAAATCTTTTATTGCTTTATCATACTCCTCTATCTCAGTATAAGCTGCACCTCTACCAAGATAAGCATAGGCAAATTCTGGGGCAATCTTTATCAATTTGCTAAAATCCTTTATCGCATTATTATAGTCCCCTTTACTCGAATAGGCATCCCCTCGAAACTGGTAAACTAAATATATGTGTGTATTAAGTTTTAGTGCCTGATTAAATTCGACTATTGCCTCATCATAATGCCCCATCTTAGAATAGATAATACCACGACTAACATAAGCATAAGCAAAATTCGGATTGATTTCTATCGCCTTATTAAAATCAGATAGTGCCTTATCAAGGTCCCCCTTTTTCCCATAGGCTATTCCCCTCTCGTTATAGGCATTTACATCATCCGGGTCCTTTTCTAATATTTTCGTAAAACATAAAATTATTTCCTCAATGTCGTCTAAATCCTCTTCATAATCCTCATCTTGATAATCATCTTCATCGTAAGGTTCTATTATTCCAAAACAGAAAAATACTAATTCATTAAACATAAATCATAATCCTTATAAAAACAGTTTTAATCCTTTGAGTATTAGAATTATAAATGTAGCAAACAAATAAAAAGCATAACCAATCTTACAATATGAAATTTACTAACATAACATAAAAAAACTTGATATTTCAAGAATATTACAAAACATTTTATATGCAATTTTCTTTTATTTAACAAGACAAAATATATGTATTTTTTAACATAGAGAAAAAATCTTTTTTAGAATGCCTCAAATACAAATTATGAAACCCAAAAGAACATAAAACTGTCCTAAATGAATAATTTATTTTGTTAATCTAACAAATCAAAAGGGAGAAATATGATACAGGACTTATCAAAAAAAGGTTTAGGAATATTTTCTATAATAAGTGTTTTGATTATTATTGCATGTGGACTTTTTGCTGTTTATGATTGGTGGTCACCGCCGGTAGTTCCTGCGTGTGCTCCTGCAAATACATTTTCAGCAGAACGAGCAGTAAAATTGCTGGAATATCCAACGCAAATGATACATCCCTACGGTTCGCAAGAACTTGCAAAGGTTCGCCAATACCTTGTTCAAAAACTTCGATTGTTAGGTGTAGAACCTATCGTCCAAACAGAGTATCTCGCAAACTCCTCAAAACACGGACATAATTCTATGGAACGAGTAGATAATATCATGGTTGTGCTTCCCGGATATGCTCCGACTCGTTCTATTTTACTTATGGGACATTACGACTCTACTCCTTATGGCGTTGGTTGTGCCGATGACGGTTCCGCTGTGGCTACAATGTATGAAACCATACAGGCTTTACTTCACACATCCCCATTAAAAAATGATGTAATTTTTCTCTTTACAGATGGAGAGGAAGCAGGCACTTTAGGTCCTCGTGCTTTTATGAAGCATCCACTTTTTAAAACAGTCGGATTATGTCTCAATTTTGAGGCTCGTGGTCATTATGGACCGTCTATGATGTATCAAACAAGTAATAACAATTTATGGCAAATCAAGGAATTTACAAAAGCAGCCCCTTATCCGCGAGCAAGTTCCGCAATGTTTGAAATTGCTGGGAAAATGCCTACTTCTACTGATTTTTATGTTCTGAAACCTAAGGGTGTGTCTGGCTTCGACTTTGCTTTTGTTGGAGGTATTCGCTACTATCACACGCCAAATGATAACATAGAAAACCTGTCCTTGCGTTCATTACAACATCATGGCTCGTATGCTTTATCGTTAGTCAAACATTTTGGGAACCTTGACCTATCACACTTAAAAATTGGCTATCCATTTGAATCCTCAGCAGAAAACAGTATCTACTTCACTGCCCCTGTTAATCATGTAATTGTATATTCAGAAAAGTGGATATTTCCTCTGCTATTCTCAGCAATTGTTTTATACCTATTAATGCTTCTTGTAATGAAAATATTCTGGCGAATACGAGTCAGGGATATTGTTAAAAATCTTATTCAGAATTTGGTGCACATCTTGTTTGTGTCGGGTCTAATAGGTGGACTTATTGGACTCACATTTTTAATCTACAAACATTACATTGTATATTATGAACTAACTTATCTTGTGATGGGCTTACTAACAGCAACAGGTTTGTTTCTCATCTTTCTACCTGTTATCTATAAGCGGTTAGACCCACATATTTTCTTTTCTACTGCTTTATTACCATGGTTAGGATTGGCGATTTATACCAGTATGGCAGCACCGACCGCAAGTTACTTATTTGTGTGGATAGTCATTATTGGTAGTATATGCGGGATTATAGGTTCTGTTCCGTTTATACCACAGCGTTGGCAAAGGAATTTCTTCTGGTTCACCCTCTGGACTCTTATTCCAACACTTGTGGCTACATATTTCATTGCTCCGTTTCTTGTGCTTGGTGTTCAAACCCTGACACCTATTTTTATCCCTGTGCTTATGATATTTCTTGTCCTCGTTTTTCACTTGTTCACTGGGCTTCTTCATAATTTAATAGGAAATAAAAATATTTGTTATCAATGGGGATTTCTCTTTTTGATAACAGGTCTTCTCATATATGCTTATCCCATGATATTCTTCCGATTTACTAAAGAAACACCTAAAGTAAACCATCTGTGCTATGGTTTGGACTGGGATACAAATTCAGCATGGTGGATGACTCAGGATAAACACTTGGACAAATGGCTTGAACAATTTTTCCAGAAAGATATATTCTCTCAAAAACCCCATTTATTTACACGAGAAAATGAAACTGTCCAGTTTTCAGAGGCTTCAATTGCAAATTTTCCTGAACCCCTTATTTCTGTCCTGGAAGATAAAACTGATGGTGATGTGCAACACCTCAAAGTATCTGTAATCTCAATAAGAAAAGCAGCAGAGGTTCGTGTTGAATTGGGAGATGAATTGGAAATTTTATCTGCAAAAGTTAACGGCATAAATTATGAAGGAACAGATAGTAAAACTATTCCTGAATGGCATTTACGGTATCGTGGTTTTCCGGGAGAAAATGGTATCACTTTTGATTGGCTATTGAAACACAAAAAACCTCTGCAAATCACAGTTATAGAAAAGAGTTATGTCCTTCCACCTTTGCCCGGTATAGGTATGCCTCTGCGACCTGATTATATGATTGCCGAACCTAACACAGTCGAATGGTGGAAGGATTTCCGAAGTAATGCAATCTATACCCGAAAAACCTTCCACCTAAATTAATTCATTAATTGCCTGCTACACCTCCTATTGACGCAGGGGGATGGAAGAAAACCAGGAAAGCAATTGCACAAAGAACTGTCAATACACATGGGACTACAAATATTGGACGCCAACGGAATTTGCCTTCGTTATCCTTAAAGTAGTCCATAATAATCCCTGTGAACTGCGTCCCAATAAAGTTTCCCAAACCTAATGTTGCTACTGTATAAAGAGACTGAGCAGAAGCACGGATATCTGGCGGTGCCACTTTGTCCACAAATATTTGTCCTGCAAAGAAGAAGAATGAGTATCCAATTCCATGAAGGGCTAAAGAAGCCACGACCAGCCACAGAGGTTTCATCATTGCAAAGAAAATATATCGAATAGGCCAGGCAATTACCCCAATAACAAGAACCCATTGAATGCCTATACCTTTTATATGTAAATAAATTAGGTTATCACTCGTAGGATTCCATTCAAAATTTATTCCATTCATTGCCCACGGTAGAAATACTGCCATACCTAAAATCTCACCTACTTGTGCAATTGTCATAACTGCTGGAACATAGGAATTGGTAACACCTATATCCTGTAAGAAGGGCGCCGTAGGAATATAGTAAAACTGCAGTTCCGTAGTAACGACAAACGAAATTATTAGAAAAATAAGAAAATAATTTTCTTTCATCAACGAAATTGCTTCAAGGAATGCGAGAGGATTTACAGGCTTTTCTGGTGGAGGTGTATGTGGAAGTGTAAAAGAATACAGCCCCAGAATAATTGACATAATCCCTGCAATCATCAAGCAATCAGAAAAAGTCTTTTTAATTTCGGACTTTTTAACATTTCTCAAAAGACTTAAAAGTAAACCCGCGATAATCCAGCCAATTGTCCCCCATACACGAATCCTTGGCGATACAACATCTATAGCATCAGCAGGGATGTGACTGAACATAAGAGAATTTACAAGTGCAAATGTTGGTGAATAAAGCAGTGAATATATGAGCATCAGTATAAATAGTGGTCCAAATTTCCGCTTGTATGCCGCATATACAAGGCATATACCGCCAAGGATATGGACTATTCCGAGAAAATATTCCGTTGCAAGGTAACGGTCTGCAATTTGTCCACCTAAGAATGGTGAGATAATGCAAGCAATTGGAAGAGCAGCATAAATCAAGCCTGTTTGCTTCCCTGAAAATTTCAGGTCATCAATCAGATAAGCCGCTAATACAGGTGCCCATGCACCCCATACCGCAAATTCAAGAAACATCATCACACTAAGTCGAACATACATACCTGTATCAATTCCCATTTGTATCTCCTTATCCTATTGATTTATTTTTAATTTGAAAAAAATTCTTTACACCAATAATATACACATTTTAAAGTGTTTATTTAAAATAGTTTCTACAAGGTGCTAAACTTATGTACAGAGTAAAGATAGGAAATTAAGATATGGCAAATCTATTATTGAACGAATTAATGGTTAAACATCCTGTTCCACGACTAGTTGCCTGTTCCAGCCAGAGTTTTCTAAAAAAAGACATACAGAAAGCAGAGAATCATAATGTGGTTGCTTTTGAATTGAGACTCGATTTGCTTCAAAAGGAATATCCACAAAACTTTAAGCAGATAATCAACCAAAACCTTCATCTCTTAAATAATAAAAGACTTATCCTGACAGTTCGGTCTAAGGAAGAAGGCGGAGCCTTTCAAGGAACAACAAAGGAAAAGGAAAATTTATATATAAAATATTTGCCATACGCCTTTGCGGTAGATATTGAGGTCCGTGAATTGTCTCGTCTTTCTAATCTACTAAAAGTTGCAAAGGAACAGAACAAAATTATTATTGCCTCTTATCATAATTTTTCGTCTGTCCCTCCAATAAAAAACCTTCAACAGTATGTTAGTAAAGGGAAAAAATTTGAGGCAGATGTAGTCAAAATAGCGGTATATGCAGACAATCCCATTGACCTGAACCCTCTCTTGCTTCTTCAATATAAAGAGAAAGCAATGCCACTTTCTTTGATGTCTATGGGGAAAACAGCCTTGCTTTCAAGACTATTTCTTTCCAGCACAGGTTCAATATGGACTTATGCTTCTATTGGCAATCCCACTGCACCCTATCAACCTACTTGCAAACAAATCGCAGAATATTACAAAATGCTTATCTCTTAATGAGTTGTAGAAACCATATCCATTTTGTATAATTATAATTTAATTAGTGAACAAATAAATTTATAAAAATAAATTATCTGAGGGAGAAAAAAATAATGCAGAAGGCGGTTATTATTCAATCTAATGGGTCAGGGAAAAACGACCTTGAATCTTTACTGCGTCAGGGATGGAAACTTGTGTCTGTTACCGCGAACAATGGTCCCAGTTATAATGATTTTCTAATCATTCTCCGGAAAGATGATACGACAGAAACCACAGAGGAGCAATAAGCCAACTTTTAACAAATAGGTCCTATATGTCCTATATGACTTATATGACCTATTCTCTTATTGGTTAGCCTGTGAGGTAGCGGTGAATAGCAGAAGCGGCGGTGCGAGCCTGTCCCATAGCACTAATAACCGTAGCCGCGCCTGAAACAATATCTCCACCTGCAAATATACCTGGGACAGAGGTCATCATTGTTTCCTGGTCTACTATGAGTGTTCCATGTTTCGTCGTTTTCAAGTCAGGCATAGATTGAGGTATAAGCGGATTGGGTTGATTGCCGATGGCTATAATGACTGTATCCACATCTAATCTAAACTCGGAACCCGGTATAGGAACAGGACGGCGTCTTCCGGAAGCATCGGGTTCACCTAATTCCATTCGTATACATTCCATACCAACGACCCGATGATGTTCATCGCCAAAAATACGCACCGGGTTATTCAGTAGCATCATTTTCACACCTTCTTGTTCTGCATGATGAATCTCTTCGGCACGGGCTGGCATCTGTTCGCGGGCACGACGGTAAACTATAGTTACATCCCCTCCTAAACGCAAGGCTGTCCTTGCAGAGTCCATTGCCACATTTCCTCCGCCGACCACAGCCACTTTATTCCGTTTAATTGGTGGCGTATCATACTTTGGGAAAAGGTAGGCTTTCATTAGATTTGAACGGGTTAAGTATTCATTTGCAGAATATACCCCTACCAGATTTTCACCCGGAATCCCCATAAAGGACGGCAATCCTGCACCTGTGCCAATAAATATAGCATGGTATCCATTATTAAATAGTTCAGGTATCGTAGCATTACGTCCAATTACGAAATCCATTACAAACTCAACGCCCAACCGTTTTAGATAATCAACTTCTGCACGCACAATCTCCTTTGGCAAACGGAATTCAGGGATACCATACATTAGAACTCCACCCGGCTCATGCAACGCCTCAAATACGGAGACTTCATGCCCTAACTTAATAAGGTCGCCTGCAACGGTCAATCCTGCTGGACCTGCACCTACTACGGCTATCCGTTTCCCTGTTTTAGCAGGAATTTCAGGCAATTGAACCTGTCCGCTTGCTCGTTCAAAATCTGCTGCAAACCGTTCAAGACGACCAATGGCTACCGACTCTCCCTTCACACCTAATATACATTTGCTCTCACATTGCTCCTCCTGCGGACAGACTCGCCCACATACCGCAGGCAGGGCATTTTGCTTCTTAATATGTTGTGCTGCTTCAAGAAATTTTCCTTCGCGAATAAGTCGAATAAACCCCGGTATATCTACATGCACGGGACAGCCTTCTACACAACCCGGCTTTTTACAGTCAAGACACCTTGAAGACTCTAACAGTGCTAATTCTGGTGTATAGCCGAAAGGCACTTCTTCAAAATTATGTCGTCTGTCTTCTGGTGCTTGTTCAGGCATAGGTTGCCGTGGAATTTTTGCACCCTTTTTAGGTGTGGTTGTTCCTGTGGCTTTTATTTCTGGATTCTCTGGTTGTGTCATTGTTTCCTAACCTCTTTCCATACAAGAACAATAATTATGATGTGGTTCTCTATGTATCGTTTCTGCTGGTTGTGTAAGGCTAACAGCCTGTATTTCTTCAGCACTATACGCTTCTCTACGGTCCCGAACCTCTTCCCAATCAACCAGATGTGCATCAAAGAACGGTCCGTCCACACAGGCAAATTTGGTTTGACCATCTACGCTAATTCGGCACGCACCGCACATACCTGTTCCATCTAACATAATTGGGTTCAGTGCACACAGGACTTTTGTCCCCAGAGAACGCGTTTCTTCTGCGGTTATCATCATCATAAATGGACAACCGACTGCTACTACCAGGTCTACCTTTTCACCTGTATCAAGCAGTCGCTTCAGCGCATCAACCGCATGCCCCTTCTCACCTGATGACGCATCTATTGTTGTTTGAATAAATCTGTCGCTGACTGCACTCAATTCCTTCTGATAATATGCCAAATAATGACTTCGTGCTTCGGAAATCATTATGACTTTATTCCCTTGCTCTTTCAAGGCTCGAATAAGTCTAAGCACTGCACCTGTTCCATAACAACCGCCTAAAATTACCACAGTGCCATATTTTTTTATCTCAAACGCTGTGCCTAATGGACCAACTACATGTGCTAACTGTTCTCCCTGTAATGTAGAAATCATCTTTCGGCTTGACAAACCCTTTTCCTGAATAATCAGTGTTATCGTGCCTTTTTCTTCATCCCAATCACTCAAAGTATACGGAATCCGCTCAGAATTTTTATCTACCATCACAATTACAAATTGCCCCGGCAATGCTTTTTTTGCAATGGCAGGCACATAAATTACAAATTCATAAGTATTTGGCACTAATTCCCTGCGTGACAAAACCATAAATGGCTTCGGTGATTCTATTATCTCCGATTTATCTTTTTCCTTTTCAGTTTCGGGTTCTTTCCCTTCCTCAAAATTCCTTACTACTGCTAATCCCGAGACATAATCTTCAATTCGATAACCCCTGAACCATTCTCGCCGTTCTTTTAATTTTTGTGAGACAGGTGGAGGTGTTTTTCTATTCAGATTAAGGCTAATATTTTCCAGTCCTAATTCCGCGGTAATTGTTTCCACCCTATCATAGGCTTTCCAATTGTCGGGCGAAAGAGCCTTACCAATAGATTGAATCACTTCCCATTCAGGTTTGGCTTCACCCGGTGGACTACATGCCTGGACCAGAGGACGCAGATTGTTATCTTTATCCATTATAGTCCCTGAAACCTCTGCAAACACGCCGACAGGATAAACCACATCTGCGGATTTTGACCAGTCGTTATAAAACATATCCAGTGCAATAACCACCTCAAATTGATTCCTCAATTCAATCGGGATAAATGGTCCTGTGGTAATTATTGCCTTAACTTCATCGGGAACATGTATAACTTTTGCGAAGCCTTTCTTATCGGGCTCAATTTCAAAATAATATGGCGATTTCATTACCTCTTGCGTAAATTTCTTAAAAACATATCTGTCCTCCAATGTGCTGGAAGTATCACAAACAAGTGCAAACGCTTTCCCTGAATAATTTTGTAGTAGTTCTGCACAACGGCTCACGGTTTCATCATGCGTTACTGGTCTCAATACTTTATTTACGCGTATCTGCGGTGTTCTGAGACGGTTGGGACTGTTCAAAAATTCAGGTATTGCAAAATGTCCTAAAACGCAAACAGGCAAATTATCATAAAGTCCTGTAGCCATAATAGATTTGCCATTAGAAGCGTATATAGCCAGTGCACATCCTTCATCGCAATAGATGCAGGTTGTTCCTGTTTTTGTTTTAGGGCGTCCAAACCATTTAGCATAGCGGTCTGATAAAGTGCCGGTAGGACAAACATCCACACAGGAACCGCAAAAGGTGCACCCTGCCTCATGTAGATTACGACCAAAGGCTTGTCCTATATGTGTTTGGCTACTACGGTGCACAAAATCTATTACTGATTTCCCTTGATGTAATTTACAAATTCGGACACATCTACCACAGAGAATACATAGGTTCAAATCACGGTCTATAAATGGTTCTGAGCGCTCTATGGGTCTATAATGATACTGTGGTGCAACCATAATCTCAGCCAGACCCAAATCCGCAGATAATTCACGGACCTCACACACTTCTTTATTATTGCATGTATGGCAACCTGTGGTTGCTCCAACCTTTTCCGATTTTGGACGATACCTATCGCATACCTCGCGTCTATCGCATATCAAACAGGCGCTAGGATGTTCTAACATCATCAGACCTAAAATATTTCTGCGTAATAAACGCAATGGCTCAGTCTGAGTATGGATAACCATTCCATCGGTTATCGGTGTAGAACAGGAAGTAGGATAGCCACGCATACCCTCTACCTCAACAATACAAATCCGACATGCTCCAAACGGAGGTAAAGCAGGATGGGTGCAAAGGTGTGGAATAGAGATCCCATTACGCAAAGCACATTCTAATATTGTTTCACCTGCTTGTGCCTCTATTGTTTTTCCGTCAATAACTACATTCACGACGATATTACCTCTCTAATTAAAACAAATCAAATTAATCCGTTTTCTTCTTTCGTTCCTTGATAGGCTCATACCGAACCTGTGAACCGCTTCGCCGATATACTGCTGCATACATAGCAGGACAGACCCGCAAACATTGACCACAACGAATACACTTTTCCTGGTCAATTACATGCGGTTCTTTACGCTTTCCTGAAATTGCTTGTGAGGCACATGATTTAGCACACATAGTGCAGCCAACGCAACGGTCCGGGTCAATATGAAATGATGTCAATGCATTACAAACAAATGCACGACACTCTTTCGCTTTAATATGTTCTTCGTATTCGTGGCGAAAATATCGAAGCGTAGACAAAACTGGATTGGGTGCTGTCTGTCCCAATCCACATAGAGAACCCTGCTTAACCGTTTGCGCCAATGTCTCTAATCGTTCAATATCTGCTGGTTCACCTTTGCCTGCACATATTTTTTCAAGGATACCCAACATTGCCCGAGTTCCAACACGGCAGGGTGTGCATTTTCCACATGATTCAGTCTGTGTAAAAGATAAGAAAAAGCGGGCAATGTCTACCATACAGTTATCTTCATCTAAAACTATCATGCCGCCTGAGCCCATGATACTGCCAACTTTTGTCAATGATTCATAATCCACAGGCAAATCCAACATTTCCGATGGAATACAACCACCTGAGGGACCACCTGTTTGCACTGCCTTTACTTCTTTATCATTTAATATTCCACCACCAACCTCAAAAATGACTTTACGAAGCGGTATGCCTAATGGTATCTCTACCAGACCTGTCCGCTTTACCTTTCCTGCTAAAGCAAATGTCTTTGTCCCTTTACTATTCTCATTTCCAAATTGCACATACCAATCTGCACCACGACTTAATATGAGTGATAGATTAGCCAGCGTTTCTACATTTTGTATTACCGTAGGTTTACCCCACAATCCACTGACTGCTGGGAACGGTGGACGCGGACGAGGCATACCACGATTTCCTTCTATTGAGGCAATCAAAGCCGTTTCCTCTCCACATACAAAAGCACCTGCCCCTTTTTTAATTGTAATATCAAATGAAAAATTGCTACCCAAAATATTCTTGCCCAAAAGCCCGGAATCATGCATCTGTTTAATCGCAATTTCCAATCGTTTTATGGCTAATGGATATTCTGCTCTACAATAGACATATCCATGTGTAGCACCAATAGTATATCCTGCAATTAACATTCCTTCCAGAACGGAATGAGGGTCTCCTTCCAGGACAGAACGGTTCATGAATGCACCAGGGTCGCCTTCATCTGCATTGCAGATAAGATATTTCTCGCTGCCAGAAGATTCCCTTGCAAATGTCCATTTCTTCCAGGTAGGGAAACCTGCACCACCTCGACCACGGAGTCCAGACTTTTTCACTTCTTCCAATACTGTTTCGGTACCCATGCTTAACGCTTTTAGGAAGCCACGATAACCACCCTGAGCCAAATAATGGTAAAAGTTTTCAGGGTCAATCAAACCACAGTTGCGAAGTATATTACGAACCTGCGTTTCTAACATCGGATGACGAGTAATAGGAGGCAGTCCACGATAACTATCTACACTCATTACTCCGATAAGTTTCTCTTCCCAAACCCCATCCTCCAGCAATACACAGCGTGTAAATTCCTCTGCATCCTTAGGCTTTACAGAACCATAGCATATAGGAATACCGTTTGGAGGCTGCACCATAATAATCGGTTCCAGAGCACATGGACCCATACATCCTACTTCAACAAACAAAACAGATTTCTGATTTTGTGCTAATACCTCTTTAATTACCTGTTCTGTCTCAAGGGCACCTGCTGCACGGCCACATGTCGCTGAACCCACATATACCACTGGTATCTCATTATTCTCTATCTTTCCCCACTCTTCCTGTGCTCTCTCATACAAAATCTCCATAGTATCGTTAGCAATCATTTTTTACACCTGCTTCCTTTACCTCTTTTTTACGATATTCATTTAATACCTCACGCACCTTCGCCTGTGTCATTTGTGCATACACTTTCCCATCAACCACCATCACTGGCGATAGAGCACAACAGCCCACACAGGCAACTCGTTCAAGAGTGAATAAACGGTCAGAAGTTGTCTGACCCGGTTCGATATTTAATTCATCACGCAACGCGTCTAATACAGTTGATGAACCACGCACATGACACGCAGTTCCTTGACAAATCTGGATAATATGTTTTCCCGGGGGTGTGAACTTGAACTGTGTATAAAATGATGCCACCCCATAAATCTCTGACGCAGAAATTCCAAGATAATTTGCCATTTCATCTACCGATTCAGGTGAAATATAACCCAACTGACCCTGAATCTCTTGAAGCAGTGGTATAATGCTACTGCGGTTGGCGGAATATTTTTGAAACACTGGTTGTAGAACTGAAATGGATTCGCTAACTAATAGACTCAAGTGCAACTTCCTTTATTTTAAAAACGAAGCCATCAAAGAAATGAACTAAAACGGAGTAAAACATGATACCACAAACAACCACTAAAAAGCAAAATCTTGTAAAATTTGGGAGGTCAATAATATAATATGCTTACATATCTGCTGGAAGGGGAGGTAGGTTCAGTTGTTGCACGATGGGATTTGCCATATTATAGCGTGGAATGATAATCTCCTGCTCTTTGCCAATTAATTGGCGGGAAATGAACAGTATAGAAGGAGGATGTTCATAAGCCAGTTCTTTGAGGTATGCCCACCATTCAGGATTATTTAATTTTCGCCCCAAAAGTAGTTCAGAAATAGTAAGAAACTTTTCCGTATCAAGTCCTTCATCCCATTCGTCTTCCCAGAGATTTCCGCTCGCTATGCGTTCCATCCGCAATTTCAATTCTTGATAAAGTTCTTGCATCAGAGGGATAGTCTCATGAACATGTTGAACAAACTGTCCCCAGTTGGGGTCTATTTGTTGAATCAGTTCGATGAGGAACTGCGTCTGTATTTCTATTGGTTTATCTGTAATTTTACTTGCATGTTCAGGCAATAAAAAAAGGTAATGAAAGGCTGTTTTTAAGAAATCTTCCAGAGCTAAGTTTCCTATACATTCAATCTGATGAGTCTTGTATTCAGCATGCAGAATTAAGGCATGTTCATGATAGCGTGGAACTGCTGGTAAAGGCTCTGGAAAAGCGCCGTAATCGTATTCCAGAGAGGAAGCGATTCTATAGGCTCGGACTGCAGTCGAAATATTTCCTTGTATTAATTCTCTTTCACCTTGCTCAAAAAATAGTTCCTGCATGCGTCGGCGAATCCGCAGGAGTTCATAAGCCTGTGAAGCGGAAGTAAATTTTTCCTGTCTGACTGCGTTATCTGCCAGGGCTAAAAGCAATTCTGATAGCAATTGAATAGGACCTTTTTTATGGAGTTGCTCATTGATATGTTCGCGAATATCCTCGCGTAAGACTAAATCCAGAGCAGACTTGAATGTTGGACTTTGCTCTTCTTCCTGCGTAGGGAGGAGATAGGAATATTTAATGGAATATATGTCCTCAGTAGAGTCTTCGCGTAGAGGTGAATAAGGAAGGAATAGGAAATGGAAATTAACAATATCTCCATCAGCAATGGACTTTGCCATAGCAAAATTTATCGCTTCTTGTTCAACTACTTTTGAGGTATTGCCTGTCTTATCTGTCATGATTATACCTTCTCCGCATGCAAAATTTGTTTTACTGCCTGTTCTCGTTCACCCCAATCAATAGTAGGTTTAGTTACATCGTAATAAGGTAGCCGCTCATGAATCTGTGAATATTGTTTCTGCCGATAATGGCGCAGGACACGACTTGCATGTCGCTCATGGTAAGGGTCCCAATTACTTGTTTCCACACACTCTTTATCTCTCCCTGCTTCCAGAACTAATTCCTCCATATATTTGGTTAGGAAATCCCGTAGAACGCGGTCAAATTCACGACGCAATTGGTCTCCTTCTGGTGAATTGGGGTCGTTTTCACCTACTTCGCACCATTGCTTTTCGAGTTGTATGACTTTTTTCCTATGTTCCACATACGCATTCCGTCTTACCTCATCACGGAGAATATAGAAAGCTGCATTTAGTTTAGCCATTGCGAGTAGATACTGGTCTAATTGGTCAGGGGTCACCTCTGTGCTATGGATATTCAATATTAAATCTTTCATCATCTTTTTATAATTCTTTCTCACATCTCCCGTTTTGCAATTTTCTTCAAGTCCTAAAATAGAGAAGTAATTTATATAGGTTTCATCATCCATTGTTCATTCCTTAATACCATATTGATATATATATAACGCTATAATCCAACCTTAGTTTATCAAAATATAATAACATTAGTTATCTACTTGATACTTTTTACTGGCTAACATGTCTAATTAAGTATCTTTTTTATTTGTTGTTTTTCCGTTTTTTTGGGCATATTTATAAAGTTTATATTCAATGCTATCTACAAGTGCAGTAAAAGAAGCGACAATAATATTTTCAGATACGCCGACTGTGCACCATTGCTGGCTTTCATCGCTGGACTCGATAAATACACGAGTTGTGGCTTTTGTGGCTTGCTGTCCATCGAGGATACGGACTTTATAATCTTCTAGATGAACATTTTGCAATTCGGGATAGTAGGGTTCGAGTGCTTTACGCAGTGCATTATTCAAGGCATCTACTGGACCATCGCCATCGGATACCGTATGTGCAATAGAATTGTCTGGTAGTTGGATTTTTACAGTTGCTTCTGATTCTGAGTGTCTATCCATTGCCCATTGGTTAACATGTGCATGGAAATTCAACACATTAAAAGAGGGCTTATATAGTTCTAATGTCTTTAATAGTTCTAATTCAAAAGAGGCATCTGCACCTTCAAATTCATAGCCTTCTGTTTCAAGTGCCTTTATGCGATGAAGCAGTTTTCGGAGTTGTGGATTATCTTTGTCAAATTGAATACCCAGTTCTTGAGCCTTCTGAATCAAATTGGCTCTGCCTGAAAGTTCACTTACCGCAATGTGGGTAAGGTTTCCAACCCATTCAGGGTTGATATGTTCATAACTGGACTTTGATTTCCGCACAGCGTCGGCATGCATTCCTGCTTTATGGGTAAAGGCATCGCGTCCCACATAAGGGTCTGTTTCTTTTGGTGCTACATTCGCAAGTTCGGCAACGAGATGTGCTGTATAAGTCAATTTTTTCATTTGCTCCTCTTGAATAACCTCAAATCCCATCTTAAATTGCAAGTTTGGTATTAAGGTGCAGAGGTTTGTATTCCCGGTCCGCTCACCGTAGCCGTTAATAGTCCCCTGGACATGTCTTGCCCCCGCATAAACGGCAGAAAGACTATTTGCAACAGCACAACCAGTGTCATTATGAGTATGAATACCCACATGTATACCAGAAAAAGTTTTAATAACTTGACTTGTAATCTCTTCTATTTGATGTGGTAAATGCCCGCCATTGGTATCACAAAGAACCAATAAATCAGCGCCGTTATTTAGGGCTACTTGCAAGGTATGCAAAGCATAGTCAGGATTTATATCATAACCATCAAAGAAATGTTCCGCATCCAAAAAAACTTTCCTACCAAACTTTTTAAGGTAGGATACAGATTCCTCTATTAGTTTCAGATTTTCGTCCAAAGAAATTCCAAGAACTTCAGTTGCATGAAGTTCTGATGACTTGGCAAAGATGGTTATAATCTCTGTTTCTGTTTGAAGTAATGCACTAATATTTGGGTCTTTTTCAACACTGATTTTCGGATGTCTTGTGCTACCAAATGCAACAATTTTTGAGTGCTTCAGATTTAATTGTTTTGCCTTGTTAAAAATCAGTTCTGCTTTAGGATTAGACGCAGGTTGACCTGCTTCAATGTAGTGAATACCCAAATCATCTAGCACTTGGATAATACGAATCTGGTCATCCATAGAGAACTTAATATTGGGACCTTGAACTCCATCTCGTAAAGTTGTATCGTAGATTTCAACTTTCTCTTTTTTTGTAAAACTGTTCATTTATTAATTCTCCACTGTAATTAAATGTATATTATATTATTAAATGAAGGAATAAGAGTTATTAAAACCGTAATCTTAATAAGAAGTTTAGTTTCATATATAGAAAGGCATTCCTGACAAAAACTTTCTAATTAACTCGTATGCTTCTGGGTATAAGATACCAGTTTTTTTTGCAGAAAGTTCATTGTATTCAGAGACTCCCATAGTGTCTATACCAGCACCACACATTGCAAAAGGAACAGCACCTGTAGCGTGAGTCTGCGTAGATAAAGCAGTAATATGGTCGGGTGCTACCAATAAACGAAGCTCATCGGGAGATCGTTTTACATATTCCAAAGCAGGTCTAACAATTTTTTCATCAAAATCTTCAATTGATTTAATTTTTAATTTCAGGTCTCCCTGATGTGCAGACTCGTCTGGTGCTTCGATATGAACATAGGCAAAATCAACATGCGAAAGAGCGTCCAGAGCAGTCTCAATTTTTCCCTTATAGTTTGTATCAATCCAGCCTGTGGCACCGGGCACATCTATTGATTCCAGTCCTGCACAAATTCCAATTCCCTTTACAAGGTCTACTGCGGATATAACTACGCCTGTCAGGTTAAACAGTTCTTTGAATGTTTTTATCTCGGGTGTTCTGCCCTGCCCCCATAACCAGAATGAATTGGGTTCAGGCTCTCCTTGCTGAATTCGTTCTCTGGCAATTGGATGTTGAGGCAGCAATTTTTGAGAAGTAAGTATAATAGATTGTATAAGTGATTCTGCTGGTCCAGTGGGCAAATGCTCCCTCCATGTCTGCCCTGTAATATCATGTGGTGGTGTGCAATAAGTCTTTTCAACATCTTCAACTGAATAACCAGCTGTTGTCTCAATTATTGCAAGATGCCGATAACTTACCCCGGGATAGAAATGGATTGGGGACTCCTTTTCCAGCACTTTGCCAATATCATGGATAAGCACTGACGCTAAATCTGTCGGGATATGTCCCGCAGTAAAGTCATGCATTTTCCCATTTTGTAAAGATACAATATTACAACGGAAAGCCACCTGAGATGGGGTTAAATTGATTCCCTGTCTTGCCGCTTCGAGAGGTGCTCTACCTGTAAAACAGGTGTGTGGGTTAAATCCAAACAATGAAAGATTGCCAATGTCACTTCCAGGAGGTAAACCTTCCGGGATAGGACAGAAAAGACCAACCATACCCAGTTGAGCCACTTCATCCATTGCCGGAGTATGAGCCACCTGTATTGGTGTTTTTCCATTAAGTTCTGGAATGGGATAATCCGCCATGCCATCGCCTACAAGTATAAGATACTTCATATATATAGCCTTAGAAAATAAATATTCACATAAAATAAAAATCAGAGAAAATACAATTGCAAATGAAAATTTCCAATATTTTATTATAACAAAATTAATGTAATTAAAAGAAGTGTATAACTCCCATAACATTTTGAAATAAAAAATTTATATCAAATAACAACTAAATTGTAGAGAAACTATCAATTTAGTGGACAGAAGTTTTTACTAAAGTTAAAAATTTACATATATTGTTTAATTCATATCATATCATTTTGATTCTTCTTTCACTCATTTCGGGTTTCGGGCAAATTAGAAAAATTAAATCATATTTACTTTTTAGAAGTTCTAATCTGGTGCGAGTTTTTAAATGTTAATATTATTATAGGTGCGGAATATTCCACACCTATAATAATGATTAATCAAATTTTCCTTACTTGCTAAATAGATGATTTTCACAACCCACTTTATTTCAATGTTTTATAAAGAGACAACTTTTTATCTTTTTGTTGGCATAATACTTGCTAGATATATGTTAGTTTAGGATTATTAACATGATTAAAAAAATAATAAAAACAAGAGAAAACAAGAGAAGACAGAGAGGTATGACGCTTGTTGAACTGATGTTTGCGGCGGGCATATTAACATTTGTTTTAAGTATGATTTTTACATCTGTTATATCTGTTGGGGTCAATCGTGAGATACATACCCAAAGATTACAAGCAGAGAGTGCAGTAAATGATGTGTTAGACCAAATTAGTAGAATGGATGCCTCGCAAATTTTGAGTTTTCAGCCTGATGTAGTGCTTCTTCCTGGAAATAGTGCTGTTCTACAAATTGAGGCAGTTGTTTCAGATGGCTCAACGATAAATATACCTAGTGTAAATGGGGCAGTTACTCTACCCAACCCGGTAGAAATTCGAGTAATATTATCCTGGCAAACTGACCGTGGATACACAATAACAAAGAGGGCTTCTACCTATGTTTCTTATTAAAAATAAATTGGGTATGACGCTTATAGAATTGACCATGACTGTTGGACTTATGGCAATTGTAATGGGCTCGTTATTTGCTTTGTCATTAAGTCTAAATGATACGGTTCAAACATATAACACAACAATGACGGCAACCGATGATGCTCGTCATGCCTTATATATTCTAATTCCACGCCTATCTCAGGCATCCCGCCAAACGATAAATTTGAATGAACTACCTGGAGAAGTTTTGAGATTTCGTATGCCCACAGATTTAGATGGCAATGGTAGTTGTGTAGATGTAGGTGGAAATCTTGAGTTAGGGGACACAATTACCATTCAGCGAGATACAGAAGACCTTAATGGAGATGGTTTAACAAATAACCAGCTAGTTATGGTTCAGGGAGATAATGTAACCGTGCTTGCAAATCATGTATTTAGTCCGCCGGAATCTGGAAACCCTGATGGCTCTTTTACTGACAATAATGGAAATGGCAGATGGGACCGTGGCTTTTTTGTTATTGCACAGGATAATACCCTTCAGGTTGTTATAGACACACTTGGACAATCCCGTCGTGGACACCAATTTGTTATACATTTAGAAGAAAGCATAACGCCAAGAAACCCATAAAGGGGGGGATATATACCATGTTCACAAAAAAAAGGAAAGAATTATTAAAGCCTCCCAAAAAAGAACAAGGAATGGCAATGATTGTTGCCTTAATATTTGTGGTAATATCTATTGCATTACTGAGTAGCCTCTCCGTTCAAATTATAAATCAAAACTTGCAGCAGAACCGATATAGTGATTTCCGTGATGCTTTTTGGGGTGCAGTGTCTGCCGTGCAGGAGAGTAAAGGTTCTATTGAGTTTGGTGGAAATGGTTTTATTGGTGTTGATGACTGGACACCGTCATATAATCCGAATAATGAACCGGTGCTCCCCTCTTTTGATAGTCCAGCCGTAACTCCGAGGACATTATCCTCAGACCCAAATATTCAGTATTTTGCAGTTGCTGTCCCCTGGGAAACTGATAACTTTGACAATAATGGAGATGGTCTGGTTGATGATTTGAATGAGCAGGATATGGTAACTATCTATGCAGTGGCACAGAAAAATTCAACAATACGCAGATTAGAGGTTGTGACAGATTTAACTAATGTAAATGTCTGGCAGAATGCAATTTTTGCTGGGAATGGTCAGGCGGGTAATGTTGTGAATGGGAATGTGAGTATACATGGGTCCGTGCATGTTCTGGGTCTTAACCTTCTACCGGGAAATCCTGCTATTACTGCAATAGACCTGAGTGGCACTGCTCTTATTCATAATAACTATGAGGGTGTCCCTTTGACTTTACAACTGCGAATTCCTCCTTTACCCACGACTTTATTTGATGGAGAAACGATAAATACCTTAAATGCAAAACTTCGTGTCAAGCGCGGTTTTGTCGGGCTTTCAGGTAATTCCGAAGTGGGAGAACCGGATGTAAAAGGGAACAGTTGGAAGGAAACTATGGATGGCACTTATGTGAATGATGGTTGGACCGGTAATCAGGTTATTCCAGATGGTGGAAGAGGAACACCAAAAAATGTATATAGCGATAATGGTTGGGATGAACTTTATGACCTTGGCAATAAGGTTAGTTTTCCAATACTAACAGATGATTGGAGAGAACCTGATGGTTCAAAAATAATGAATCCAACGGCAGGCAGATGGTATACCGTTGAAGAATATTTTTCTCAAGTATTATTGGCAGACCCAGTCAATCCGAACGATGGTGTGTATAATGGGGATATAAACTTAAATGCAAAGGGGAGTAAACTTTTTTGGGACGCTACTACCGGAACCTACCTGAGCGGCTCTCTGCCTACATCATTACCGCCCAATGACCATGATTACATCTGGTTTGACCCCACTACAAATGTGTTAAAAATAAATGGACAGATTCGGATTAATGGGAACCTCACATTTACCGGAGGAGGCAATGACAAAACAATAAACTATAGTGGAAGAGCGGCCATTCTTGCTTACGGCGATGTAACTATTGATACCAACCTTATCACCTGCAATAACGGGAACCCTCTCAATACTCTAAATAGTTTCCCTGTAAATAACGCCATGGGAATTATGAGTTCACAATCCATGTATATTGGTAACACCTCACAATGCGATATTATGGGTGCTTTCTATGCACAAAACATGATAAAAATTTCAAAACAAACAAATGTGATGGGAACTATTGTTGGAGGCTATTTCGATATGGGTTCACAAGTGCCCAACATCTTTCAAGTCCCAACTTTAGCAGAAAACCTGCCTTATGGAATGATAGGGAACTACCCAATTACTACATTAGAACAGGTTGGGTGGCGTGAATTAGGCCTCCTTTAATTAAAAATGAAAAGAAGAGGTAATATAAATGAATCAACTTATAAAAAATAATAGACTAATTCTTTCTTCTTTATTAATAATTGTTTCCATTGGTTTTATACTCTTTGGAATTATTGGCGTTATCTCAGGCAAAACAGGAAAAGCCGAAAAACTTCAACAAGAAACATCTACTTCTTCTCAACAATTAAATAACTTACCTGTATTAAACTCGTCCTCTCAAGAAACCCAAATTGGAAATAAAGCCCCAACGGACTTAAAAAATCCCGACCAGTTAATAGAATATTACCGAACACAATTACAACAAAATCCGCAAGCTCCAGAAACACCTGCGTATCTGAGTGCAATAGGAAATCTTTACAAACAAAGAAAAATGGATTGTGCCAATGCCATTCCATATTACGAAAGAATAATTATTGATTATCCTGATTGGGAAGGGGTTAGGTCAATCTATCCAGAATTGGCTATGTGTTATGAATCGGTAAATGATTATCGTGGTAAAATATGGATTCATAATGAGATAATGCGTCGCTTTCCTCCAGATTCTCAAGAATACATTTATGCAAAAAATGCACTCGGTCTATAACCTTCGCCCCAACAGACGGTGCTATGGGGATATTGTCTGTTTCAGAGGTATCATTTTGTAGGGCATATCGCCTTATGCCTCTACTTTTATAAAATAAGTGACATTGCGTCGTCTAATACAATGTCTCAAAAATCCCTATACTACTTTTAGCGAACGGATGTGTTCACGGATGTGTTCATTGATATATTTATGTAGATGTAAAGCTGCTTCTGAAATTGTCTAAAGAGTGGGAACATAAAGTGTTGTTTGTTGTAATTGACAGGGCTACTCACCTGGTCTGTTTAGCATTAAAGGATAAGAACGATGCTCCTAATGCAGAAGCATTCTTGAAGGAACTGATGTAGTTTTATCCATATAAGATACACACAATATTAATAGACAATAGCAAAGAATTCACAGTTTTTAGTGAATAATATGTTTCACTAATTGTTTAGTTTACTTTTATGCAAATCAAAATAATAATTATTTTGTGGTCCGAACCAGCCCACATTCCACACACGATTCTCAGTACCATATACATTCTCTTTTGTAGCCCATTCCCATTGTTCTGATGTAATATGTCCATCGCACCATAATATATTTGCTCTACCCCAGTGTCGAAAGTGCAGTGATGGCGACATAAATACCCCTTCTTGTCCACGGGGATAATCTACTGAAACCTGTAAGGGTGGCTCGACAAAACTATACTCAACTATATATCCATTCTGAGGCATGCCGCTGTCTGCAAACATAATCGTTTCCGATGGATTCTCAATCATTCGTTCGTGTATGCCACTCTTGCATGCTTTAACAGGGTCACTTTCCATACTTAACATTGAACCAACATAAGCCATGTTGTATCCATAGCCGCCCGAACCTGATTCAAAGGCATTTGTGACCTCACCTAAACTACGATACTCAAAAAATTCAGGACACTCCTTAATCCTACCCTCAGGAACATATTCAAATAGTGGACCTTTACGAAAATCAAAAGGAGTTGTAGGATTTGGAGTATCCCTTTTCCCATGCCATCTACACCTCCCCCCAAAATGGTCCGGCTCCGACCCGGGTAGTAAAAAATCATACATATCTGACGCAGCAGGGACATAATGCCCGTTATACTCCATTGCATACATTGTGTTAGCCAGATATAGTTGTCTCAAATTATTTACGCACTGAGTACTGCGTGCCTGTGCTCGTGCCCGCGATAGTGCAGGTAAGAGTATCATCATCAAAATACTGATAATCGCAATCACAACAAGCAGTTCTATTAAAGTAAAAGCCTTATTTTTTTTATAACTAACAATCATTCAATTTACCCGATTTTCTATATCTATTAATCAGAAGAAATAAACAAATAAAAATGAGCGACAAAGCAATTTTTGAATATATCGTGATAGGAAGTTTTTTAACTTCAAACTCAAAATAGGAACAATTTAATAGATTAGAACTGAACTCATCATCATAAATACATAGTTCCAATTGAGCAAGATTATTTACTGTAATAGGCTTGACAATGATAAAAATTCTTCCATTATAAATATAACTTTGATGACCAGGAATATCAGGCAAAACATCAGGAGTCGTAATCAGTCCACCTTCTATCTCTATCGAAACGACTCCAGTCCTAACGGGATTTCCATAGATATCAAATAATTCATCGGACATGAAGCCATAATATTGTCCACCTTCTATTTTCTGTAAATTCACTGTTGTCCCGGGTGGCCCTGGAAGTATTTCAACGGAAACCTCTCCACGAATTGTATTATCAAGGCTTTGAATATTTACCCTTCCTTTACCTGCTACTGTCATAGGTTCTAATTCAAGCTCCAACTTACTATTTTTTACAGAGACTTGTATCCCGGGAATATTCAAATCTTCATCTGTAGTCAGGGGATTTAGTAAAAAGGAATTAATTGTAAATAGTGTACCATCAGGCACGGGCATATTATCCACATCACGAATCTCATCTCCAATTATATTAACAATTTCACTATATCCATACACCTTTGTTTCTGTCGGATTTGCCACGAGTCGAATACTCCCCTGTCCTGGATTTATATCCCCTGAACCTGCTACCGAAAAGATACCGAATATTTCGGGATACCTTGTGCGAAAGGTAATCTTGTTTACTGAAAGGTCTCTTTCTCTAACTTCTATTCCGTCATTTGTCCATTGTTCCCCATCCCAGCGATAAATATTCAGGCTTGTTTCATCCATTCCTTCAATCTGCTGTGCTGAATAATGCACCTTTAACTCTGCTGGTGCAATCTGTGCACTCTGGAAATCGCCAATAGAGGAGACAAATTGGATAAACTCGCCTCCTTTTAACAAGCCTACTACCTCTGCTGATGGAGATGGGTCAGAAACAAGTTGCAAATCCACATTACAATTATATGCTCGTTCTCCTGTTCTATTCCCAATAGAATATAAAGAAACGCACAAAGTTTCATCATGATTACATGCAGTCCCTAACATTGTTCCCGCTGGACTTCCTCCCCATTCTATTGGTATTTCCAGAGGCAGAACCGAACTTTCAGGTCTATTTGGGTCTGTTCCTGCTATACGAGTTTCATATTCGTCTAATATGCCGTCGTTATCCGTATCTATATTTGGAGCGACATCAGCCACTGCCATAATCTCCGTTGAGTAGTACCCATAAGCAGGGTCGAGGATATTAGGAATTGTAGAAATTCTCAAAAAATCAAACATATCTATATTTGCAACATTTCCATACATATCTACAGCCCATGCAATATCAAAAGCATCACCTCCTCCAGTTCCAAAATCAATCCCAACTGTGAACGGATTATCAGGTCTAAGATAATTATCTCTATATGGAGGCATAGTCGGATTCACATCTGCATATCCCCATAGAACCTCCTCATTTGTTGAGGTAGTTATAATTCCTGCAAAAGGTGGATTATTGCTGGTCAAGCCCTGAGGGAAAACTGCTCGATTCAAATTTCTGCTGCCGGGAATAACATACCAGTTGTCATCAGGTAAACCATTTCCATTAACATCTTTTGAAATCTCAATCAGTCCCGGCTCAACAAACTTCCTTTTCATATCCCCTCCCACCCAAAACGCATTAGAATAAACAAGGCAGTCTAAACCCATCGGATTACCGGGGTCATCTCTTACCGGTGTATTAAACTTAACAATGATATAACTTTCTTGTGGCGAGCCCGGTGTTCCAATAGAATAAACACCTCGCATAGCAGGCAGACTTGCACTAAAACCAAGAGGTGCACCCAAAACCTCTGACGGATTAGTAAAGCCTATACTTTGATTTTTACCAAAATATTCAACAACCACATCTGCCCATGAATCATCTTCTCCAAAAGAATATATGCAAAAAAAGGTATTAAATGCAGTAATAATGAATAAACAATAAGCATACTTTTTTGTAGATAATAGTGTCATCTATAGCCCTTTTCAAAAATTAAAACAGCGGCTACAAACTGAGGAGAAAGTAGTGGCAGGAAGGTTGTTTGACCCCATAATAAAAAACTGGGTCACCAGACATCAGCCTTCCCGCGAGACCTCTGTCTGCGCACTTATAAATCGGTCTGCAACTGGCAGGTCTTCGGACTTGCAGGCACAAACCTACTTGGCTCAGCTTCCCAAGCAAACGCCCAGTGCTATGACGAGCTGTTCGTTCCTGCTTACCGCTGCGGGGCAGTTCCGGACTCACACCGGATTCCCTCTTAGCACCATTCATGCTGCTATTTAGGTGACCAGTCACAAAACTATTTAATTTTAAATAACTAAAATAATTCTATTTGTATTAGTTTATTATTAATACCATAAAATTACCAAAAAATTCAAATTTTTAAGAACTATTTTGTCTAATATGGTATAATTATTAACAGAGATTAAAAGGAAGGAATGAATATGCAGTTAGATTTAAGCAAATATCAAAATCAGCAATCACCATCTACCAAAGCAATTGGACTATGGACATTCAATATTGAGGGTAAAGATGTATGTTTCTGGGGGAATTATGAGGAAGTAACAAAAACTGCTGAACTATACTTAAAAACAAAAAGTCTGGAAGACATTACAATATATTTAATAGATTGTATTGATTACAGCAAACTATTTACAGAAGACCACTCCATAAATTCATATATTCAGACTATCTGAACTTTATTATTTATTGAACCTACTATTTACATCATAAGCAAATTCATCAATTTTATTGTTTAAAAAATAAAACTTATATCCCGAAATTTAGGCAATTTTTTGAAAAATATGTTATAATATCAATGATAGTAATTGTATTTATTAAACTTAATTAAAAGGTTTTGTTGTATGTTATCATTCGTAGATGTCCGTTGCCCACACTGTGGAGCACAGGGGAAAATTGTATTGCCTCCGCTAGGGACTATACTAATCGGACCCTGTCCAGCATGCAAAGGTATGCTCGCTTTGTTCAATGGAAGTGTCCTTCCTTTAGATAACAAAATCATATTGGAGGGAACAATTGATGAAAAGAAGAAGCATATCATCGAGATATTCAGTTCCTTCATTGAAGATAAGGTAGATGATTTCTTTAATCCTAAGAAAGAAGAGTCTTTTACATCTGATTCGGAAAACAGGACTGAATCTTTTGACTCGGAATATAAGATTGGAGAATATAGCCTTCACAAAGCGAAGAAAAAGAAACCTATTACAAGTGAAGAACTATTAAATTTCAAAGAATCAGAAATTGATTCTATTAACAATCCAGAAATTTTCCGAAAATATTTCAGCAACTAGTGAAAAAACTTGTTTAATGGTTTTCTTTTTCAAGAGTATGATTCGTTTTTATTAATAGCATTATTTTGTAAAAAATTCAATGTTTGATTTCTATTCTGATTATTAAGTATACTTCGTTTACTTTAAAATATTTTTATATGCCGCGGGGTGGAGCAGTCTGGTAGCTCGTTGGGCTCATAACCCAAAGGCCGCAGGTTCGAATCCTGCCCCCGCTACCAATGAAATTATGAAGACCTATAAGACATCCAATAAGTTTTATAGGTCTTTTTTTTATTTATTTTGAACAATTTTAAAAATTGCTCAAGAATCACTTCTTTCTTATTACCTTTTTATATTAAAATAACTTGTAATTTGCATTTGAAATATTTATAAGGAGTTGAAGAATGAAACTTTTTTACCAATTATTTTTACTTGTTGGGTTCGTTTTAATGATGAGCCTAAACTCAACTGCTGAAAACATCGCATTAAACGCAAGTTATACATTAGAGCCTGCACCGAATTACTCTCATTGCACCGATGCAGATGACTTAAAACAACTTACTGATGGCAAGTATGTCGAAGGATATTTCTGGACTCAACAAGGGACCGTAGGCTGGAGTGGAAAAAGTCCAGTTGTTATAACTATTGATTTAGGTTTTGATAAACCAATTTCAGGTATCTCTTTCAGCACAGCAGCAGGGGTAGCCGGTGTCAAATTCCCAAAATCAATTATGATTTTCATTGCAGGGGAGGATGGTATCTTTCATAAAATTGGAGACCTTATTAAACTCAATGAGCAAGAAAATAAGCCACCCAGTGAAGGTTATTCCACTTATCAATTTAAGACCAATGCTCTCCAAACACACGGCAAAAAGGTTGCACTTATTGTCTTTGGTGAACCATATATATTCTGTGATGAAATTGAAATCTGGAAAGGTAATGATGAATGGATAAATCAACCTCTACCGGGCAAAGGTTTAGACAATCTACAAACATACCTTGAACAGTCCATTATCCACGAGGGAGTAAAACACCGAATTACTGCCGATATAGATGCAGTAAGAAAAATTGCTGAAAGTCTGAATGACCTTGAAAAGCAGAAACAAATCAATGCGGACCTGGATAATTTATTGAAAGAGATAGACTCCTTACCTATCGAATACCCAACTGATTTTAAAACTATTTTTCCGCTTAACTCTACACATGCAAAGGTATTCAAAACATTGGCTCAAATATGGCGTGAGCATGGGATTACACAGTCTGTTATATGGACTGTGAACCCATGGTGCTTTTTAGAATTATGTCCTGCTGTGCCCGGAGCCAGCAGTGCAGAGCCCTCTCAATTATATCTAGATATGATGCAAAATGAAGTCAGGTCTGTTACATTTAATATCGCTTCTCCGGAGGATACAGAAATCCAAATTGAGATTCTTGGACTACCTGAAAATGTTAAAAAATCTTGCTTAAGTTTATATAAAGTTCCATGGACGGATACAAAACAGGGGACCCCTGTGGCAGCGGCTTTGTTGCAATTGATTGATACTGAAAATAAATACCATCTACAAATTTGCGGCGGATTACAGCAACAAATCTGGATAACTGTTAATTCAAAAGAGTTAAACCCGGGCACTTACAATTTTATGCTCAAAATTAATGACAAAACTTTACCTTTTACCTTGCAAGTATACCCGATTCGTTTTCCTGACCGTCCTTCGTTGCATACAGGGGGATGGGATTATACCAATGAACCCAGTCATTATGAAGCGACAGAAACAAATCGCAACGCATTAGTCAAAATGTTGCAAGAATATTTTGTGGATACGCCCTGGGCAACCTCCAGTGCCATGCCTTTTGGAACTTATGATTCAACAGGTGCTATGACTGCACCTCCAGACACATCAAATTTCGACGCATGGCGACAACTCTGGCAGGGTGCACGACGATATTGTGTATTTGCTTCCGTAAGCAATAAACTCAAAGAATGGCAGATGGAAACCCCTGAATTTAATCGTGCAGTGGGCGACTGGGCAAAGTTTTGGAGCGATTATATGAGACAAGCAGGATTAGAACCATCACAATTAATTGTGCTATTGGTTGACGAACCTCGTAATCAAGAGATGGATGTAATAATTAAGGCATGGGCAAAAGCAATACATGCGTCAGGTGCAGGTATTCTGGTCTGGGAAGACCCTATCTACAATGATATGAGTAAAGCCCTTCCCGAAATGATTGCCGAATGCGATATACTCTGTCCTCAGCGTAGCATATTCTACAGAAGTGGTGAAGCATATCAGAAGTTTTTCATAGACCAACGGGACAAGGGGAAAATACTTGAATTTTACTCTTGCAGTGGTCCTATGCGGCTTTTAGACCCATATATCTATTGCCGATTGCAAGCATGGGATTGCTGGCGATATGGTGCTATATCTACCAATTTCTGGGCGTTTGCAGATGGGGGTGGTGGTTCGTCATGGAACGAATATACACATCCTCGCACTTCTTACACTCCTTTGTTCATTGATGAGAACACTGTTGTTCCCGGTAAACATTTAGAGGCTATGCGTGAAGGCATAGAAGATTATGAATATCTACTCATGCTTGACAAGGCAATCAAAGACGGAAAAGGTTCACCAGAATTGCGGGGAAATGCTCAATCTTTACTTCGTGATTTACCCAAACATGTTTGTGATATCTTCTCAGATAAACCAAATATTCGTTGGAAAGATTCACCAATGCTATATCACACTGAACAAGCCCGTCAGACAATCCTACAAACACTTACACAGATGCAAAAGTAATATAGATATACATGAGAAGATAAACAAAAACTAGAAAAGATAAGGCAAACAAAATATAAGAGCATCATTTCATTTATGCTTGTCATTTGAGAATAGATTTATCTATCAATTGATATATTGGGATAATCAAGGGGAATTCGTGGATAATCGTTAGATATAATTACAATAAAGGATATTTAACATAAAATAGAAATAAGAAACCAAATATTTATTTTAGGATTAAAAACCCTTTTGCAATACGGCATCAAGGAACATAACTTGATGAGACATATACAATTTAAATTATTTTTATACCTATAAAAAAATACAATCGTTATAATATTAAGGAGTTAGAAATATTTTTATGAATTTGTTTAATAATAAAAAGCGATATTTTGTTTTAGTTTTGTTATTTTTGATAAGTTCATGTGGAAAGATTGGAGACCCGGAAACTATTAAAATTGCACGAATAGATAATGAATATATTACGCGTGAGGATTTGTATCGAATACTTAGAGAGATGGATGACCGTGAAAGGCCTAAAATTGCAAGTCGTGGTGATTTTCTTAGAGTTTTAAATCAGTATATTGACCAGCGGATAAAAATTCCGTTAGGTAAGAAATTATTTGAAGAGGGTAAAATAAAATTAGACCGCGAGGTTGCGAGAGAACAATTTTTCCGTTCAGCCGGCGATGAAGAGGAACAATTAAGGTCAATTTGGAATATACCCATTCCAGAAGGAGACGCCGTAACGCCTCTTATGGAAGTGTATAATCTAACCCCTGCAAGCCTGCGAGCAATGAAGGAATATATTGAGCAGGAAACAGATAAAATTTATGAACAATTGTTGGGTGACCAGGCAATTGCTTATTTAGTGTCAGAAGATATTAAAGCAGGAAAATTAAATATAACAAAAGAGGAATTGGAACGGGAATATAATTTGAAAAAAGATACTTATCATATATATGAATCTATTAAATTTCGTGGGATTTTTGTGCCAACATCTATACCCAATGCGGCAAAAATATGTGCAGAATATCGTAGTCAGATTGACGCAGGTAAAGACTTTGATAAGTTAATAGATGAATTGCTTTTGCAGAAGGAATCGGCAGTAATTGCTCCTGAAATGAAGGATATTAAGGTGATTGAGAGTGAGATTGAGAATAATCCCAATTCGGCACGCTTCCGTGGTTTTTGGTCTGTTGCAGAAAACGCTGAAGTGGGGACTATTTTAGGTCCTGTATATTTGCCAGAATTTCAAAGAATGGTTCGTAGTGATACAGGAGCAATGAATGCACAAATTATGCCTGACTCCTATGTTGTCTTGAAGGTGCTTGAACATCGCCCAGAACGGACGCCAACAATTGATGAGGTCAAACATTTACTTGCACCTCCTATTTTGATTGCAAAAAAAATGGAGGAATTAAGAAAATTACATAATGTTGAAATTTATGAAGATAAAATTCCCGAGCCTTCTACTGCAAGGGACCAATTTACAAACCCATTAGAAGATTTATAAACAATTTAACAATAAGTTTATTGAAAGGTTTTTTTATGAAGAAAGTAATTTTTTTTAGTCAGGTTGTTCTTTTTCTGTTTGTTTTATCTACACTGGTATATGCTGATGAAAGTAATAGCGATAAAGAATCGTTTCTAAATGCTATAAAACCTTTACAAAAAATCAAGTCTTATGAAGTACAAGGAGGAGTTATTTTATCTGTGAATCCGCAAGAACCCTCACAAAAGCCACAGAAAATAGAGCATAAATTTAAAATAGTTTCTAAAGGTCAAGATTTAACTTTTTTAGAATTGGATACAAATCAGGGTAATATTCAATTTTTTCGCGATGGACAAAAGTTGACTATTTATTCTGAAAAGGATAAGGGATATTTTAAAAGAGAGACACCGGAGGGTGTAAAAGCATTTATGTTGATTGGTGGACCTGATTTGTTAGATTCAATTTTATATGGTGATGCGGACCAGATAAAATCTGCGGAAGTAAAATTGGTAAAGGAAACACAAGATACGGCTCAGAAAGAACTCCACTATCAAGTTAAAACGGAAAAAGGAGAAGCACTTGACCTCTGGTTTTCTATGGCTGATGAACCAAAATTAGTTCGAGTGCAAAAACCAATACCCACAACGGGAATCTCCTCAGGAGGGATAAAGAATTTTTATTTTGATAATTGGAAACTGAACACTCAGGTAGATGAAAAGATATTTAAATTTACACCTCCTGATGGTGTTACTGAAATTGAAAACAAGCCAAAGAAGGATAATTTGCTTGGACAAAAAGCGCCTGCGTTTACATTACCCTCTCTGGACGGTAAGCAAGTTTCACTGGAAGATTTTCGTGGTAAGCAAGTAGTGGTATTGGACTTCTGGGCGACCTGGTGCCGTTACTGTATTGAGGCTATGCCAATTATCCAAAAGGTCAGTGAAGAATTAAAGGATAAGGATGTTGTCTTCTTTGCTGTTAATCTCGGTGAGGATAAAACAACGATAAATAGTTTTATGAAAAAAATGAATCTTAAATTGCCTGTGCTTATGGATGAAACAAGAAGGACTGCTGAGTTATATGATGTTAAAGGAATTCCACGCATGGTTATTATAGATAAAAATGGTATAGTTAAAGGTGGACATTTTGGATTATTAGCAGATTTAGAATCATTAAAGAAAGAAATATTAACTATCCTGTCTGAGAAATAACAATGAGACTCAAAAAAGCAATTTCATGGTTAGTAAAGCAATGGAAGAAGTTCATTATTGCAATAATACTTCTAATTATTGTTGTTTATTATGCTGGCACTTATATATTGGATATGGCTGGGCTGGACCATCCGTTAGTTGGCATAAAGGCACCTGATATAACTATCAAAAAATTAGATGGAACAGAAGTATCGTTGTCATCATTTGCAGGAAAGAAAGCAATCGTTTTAGACTTCTGGGCTACTTGGTGCGGACCATGCCAGAAGGCCTTACCTGCAATGGAAAAATTGGCTCGAAGATATGACCCCAACCAGGTTGCTTTTCTTGCAATAAATGTATGGGATGGAGATGTAGATGCTATAAAAGACTTCATAAAAGAAAATGATATTAAGACCGTAAATATGTTTTTAGAGAAATTAGAAGAGAAGACAGATGATAATAGAAGCATGGAAACAAGTAATAAATTTATGTTTCGAGGGATTCCCGCTATTTTTGTATTGGACAGCAATTTAAAGATTCAATGTTATTATTCAGGATATAGTCCTTTTCTTGATTGGATAATAGGAAGAAGGATAGACAAGTTAGTTTTTGTTAATTAAGTTGACCCATTTGAAAAATATGTTTTGTGTTTTCTTATAAATAAAAACCTAAAATAAATATTGTGTTTCCCCTCTTTATGGACTTTGTGCCTTATTCCAGTAACATTAGCAATTATCTCCTAAACTCAAAAAATTAAATATAGAGATTTTTGCTACTATTTTTGTATTAATCAGATTAATTTTTTAGAGGTTTTAGATAATTTTATCCTTATTGTGGTGTTTCTTAATTTTGCGATGGCTCGGATGTTGATGGTTGGATTATAACTTGTTGTCCTTGCGTTGGAGCCACAGGTTGAGATTCTGCAGTTGCTTGTGGAGAAGTGAGTTGAGATTCTGCTGCGGTTTCTTTACCTTGCATTAGTGTAGCACCTTGTTCCTGCGATGGGGCAGTAGTTTGAGATTCTGTTCCTTGCTGTCCTTCAATAGCAGGCTGTGTTGTAGGAGCAGGTGGCTCTTCTGGTTTAGGTTCACATGCTTTATTTAATACGCTCCTAATCATTTCCCAACGGTCTGAGGCAAGTTGCACTACCGCTTTACGCCGTGGTACGGTAGCAACTATTTTCCCCTGTGGTCCTGGACCGACAGAAAACTCTAATGGCTTTGCATCAGTTATATTTATTCGCAAAGTGTGAGATGGTGCAAAGGCATTCCATTTCAAATCAGGACGAATATCTTCTGCTTGAAGTCCGCTCAGTGCGTTTAATAAGTTCATAACATTTTCATTAGCCAATTTTGTTTCTTTGCCATCCTCAATAAGCATCCAGTCTCCGCCTTCACCTTTTTTAATAATCTGCTTTACATCGTTTTCCTTAATTTCAAGAGAGGTAACCTTATCTGTTGCGAAGTCTAATACTTTTAATTCATATACATCACGGGGTTTAAGAAGAACTTTTGCCACATCAACTCGATTCATTACTAATCTAATAGGTTTATCATCCAGCATAACATAGACACCATCAACAGTGCGGGCATCGCCTGCCATCTTCAATGTATGTGCTTCTTCGCCTGCTTTAAATGTAAGCGTCTTATTAAACTCGCCAACATCCACATCATTATCGGCGTAGTCTATGGCTTTCCATGCTGCCAATGCAGAAGCCAGTGTGCTTAAAGCAGGCTCTTGAACATTCAAATCAATTACAGGTTCAAGCACCTTCCATTTATCACCTTCTTTTTGGACAACTACCTTTCCTTCAGCCTGTTCAATTGAAACTTGCTGCATCTTATCTTTGTCGAGGCTCAAAGCAGGTAGGTCAAACAAATCTTGCCCTTTGGGAAAAATCTGTTCAAAAGTATATTTGCTAAGCTCGTAGACAATATCCTCTTGATTATTGGCAACACGAATATAGCCCTCTTTTGCAGGATTGGGTCTACCTGCTTCAATGACCACATCATCTTCACCTTCCTTTGATAAGGTTAGTTTAAATGCAGGAGATTCCAGTCCCCAGTCTGCTTTCTTAGATGGGTCTACAATTGACGACGCAGTTAGATTAGCAAAACGACCTAACAAATTTTGTAGTCCTGCTTCCTTGAACTTATCCCCTGTTCCACCTTGAACAATGACCCATTCGTATTCCTTTTTCTTTGGTGGCTGTTTTTCACCTTCTACATTTCCTTCTTTTGTGTCTTCCGTAGTTGCTGATTGCTGTTCTTCTTGCGGTATTTCCTTTTCTTTCCGTTCAAAGGTTAATTTTTTATCGGGCATTTCATAAGCAAGGCGAACAATTTTGTCTTTTTCAATCTTTAATATATCTTTGTCTAACCAGCGTTCTGCGGTAGGAGTATTTTCTGCTTCATCGCCATATATACCAGCCTCCTGTTTGAAATTAACACCTCCGTTGTATACCTTCCTATCGCCAGCTCTACGGACAAATGTTAATTGATAACTTGGGGATTTACCAACCAGTAGTTTTAGAGCAGGCTCGCCAGTAGCAGAGGTATATATATCTATATGAAAAGCCTGGTCATCTTTTAGGTTATAATCTGCAAGAGCATCATCCGTTGGCAGTTCAGCACGCATTTCTCCTTGCAAACTGATAATCTTGTCCAGATAGTCTTCAACAGTTTCCTTTTTAGCCGGTGAGTTGAAATGATTGCTAACACGCCATTTATCGCCATCTTTAACAATTATGACTTTATTATCTGGTTTTGCACCTGTATAAAGTTCAAAACGAACAATATTATCTTTTTTCAAATTATCAGGAACCAATTTCTCAAATTTTGCCTGTTCAATAATGGAAGGTCGTTCAGTAGTTTTTGATTGTTTTAAAAATACAAGAACAACTAAAACAACTAAAATAATTACAAGTATAGTCAACATCTTTTTTACATTCATGGTTTCAGCCTCCTACTACAAAAAGTTCCATTTATTTTTTTTTATATTGTTTTAAGACTATGGTCGTTTTTCTTCTGAAACTTGAGCCAGAGTATAGGCGAGGCGGGAGCGCCTGCGAATAAAGAAAACCAGTAAACCTGTGCAGATAACGATTGCATTAGACAGTGTGTAATTTACCATCCGCCAGAAAAACTTTTGATTATCAGTAGGTTTTTCTATTGTGCGGTCAATGGGTTTTCTTCCTCTAACATTTACGAGGTCTTCGGTAAGAGAAACTGCGTCTACACAGTTCAAGAATAAATCAAGATTACCCGCTTGAAGGAAGTTTTTGCGGAACATTTCTGAACAACCTAACAGTATCATTTTTGCCGGTTTTGGCTCAATATTTGGTGGAGGTGGTTCTGAAGTATCTTCTTCCGGTGGAACAGGGGCACCGGGTCTGGGTTGAGGTTTGGGCCAGGCAGGTCTATCCTTCCCTGCAAAGGCGTCGGGGAACTGTCCCTCTATCATAACCATTAATGGATACTTCTTGCGGATTTCTGAGGAAGGTGGTTCAAACGATTTCGCAGTAAGTTTCTCATTAGCAGGAACTGTCCATGCCTTTTCACTGGTAAACATTAATGGTTTATAGTTAAGTCCCAATTCCTTTAATTTTGGTTCATTCAACTCGATATGTGTTCCCCATAGATAGAACACGGCAGAAAGCCGATTTGTAATAGCAGTTTCCTGGTCCATGGACTCGTGGGTGACAAGTATATGCATGGGTAAGCGAAACGGTTGACCAACTAATTGCGACATCAAATCTCCACCGCCCTGAACATTTAAGGTAACACTGTTTTCATCCATTAAAATATCTTCACTCACTTTTAATCCATAATTTTCAAGGAGTGGATTTATCTCTGGTTTCTCTTCACGCTTTGAAATAGTATTGCCACGCGGTGTTGCCCGATAATCCCATTCGTAAGTTTGAACTGCGAGAACTAGCGATTTTCCGGAGCGTAAAGAGCGATTAATTTCCCAGCGCTGACGGTCATTCAGACTGCGTGGGTCAACAACGACCAAAGTATCATATTCTTCGGGTAAGGGGCTTTCTTTGGTAAGGTCTACACGGCGAACATCATATTTTTCTTGCCGCAATATCTCTTCTAAGTAGATATAAGGGTCTTCTGATTGAGGAATTTGTTGTCCCATTTGTTCCAGCATTTGCCGCATCTGCGGGTCTATGTTGATGGCTTCTTTGGGTGCAACTAATGCGACTATAGGTGCTTTGTCTCTTGTAAGTTTATAAACTGTGCTTACAATTTGATATTCCAATTCTTGAATGTTTTCAGGAACAATCTGCGGTATAATTTCTTCAGGCTTATCTTTATATGCTACACCAATAGAAGAATAAACCAATTTATTTGTTACTTCGTCTTGACTAATAGCACGAACATTAAACGGTTTTACTCCTTTATCCAGAAGTCGCTGCTCTATGGTCTCCTCTTCGCTCTTATCCTTTTTTTTATTTTGGTCCATAATATTTGCTGCATCCTCGTCTGCAAACAGATTCGCTACATCTAAATAAATTGTTTTGTAATCTAATTTACCGCCTGCTGCAATTTTTAATTCTTCGAGTTTATCTTTGATATTTTGTTCCACATCTTTCATAGCAGTAGGCATACTCTCTTTGGGACTGATATAAACATTAACCTGCACAGGCACATCTACTTGCCTCAATATTTTGGATGAAGCCTCAGACACGGTATAAATTTTGTCTTCTGTCAGGTCGAACCGCTTCAAACTCGTTCCTTCCATAAGGAAATTGAACATTAATCCAATTGCAATACACACAGCCACAGCAGTGGTAAATGTTAACTTTGCGCCAGGGCGATTACGCTGGTCTATATACATTATATTCAATACGAGGAAAAGCACAGTCCAGACAAGGAAGAAAATTACATCGGCAATATCTATTACTCCCTTTGTAAATGAGCCAAAATGTTTGAATACCCCCAGTAGGTTTGAAAATAAGGAGCCTAATCCTGGCAGTTTATCATCAATATATGATGCAATAAATGAAGTGCCCAATAAGAACAAAAGCAAGCATGTCAAAAGAGTTACCACAAATGCGACTATCTGGTCTTTACAGAATCCAGAAAAGAAGATTCCCAGAGATAGAAAACAGGCTGCCAGTAATAATGTTCCGAAATAGCCACCTATAATAGCCCCTATGTCAGGATTACCAAGATTTTTCAACATAAGTGGAACAGTAAAAGTTGCTGCGAGAGATATAGCAAATACGGTTATTGCAGATAAGAATTTGCCCAGAACCAGTTCACTTGCTTTCATCGGAAATGTCAAGAGCAGTTCCCATGTATTCTCCTTCCTTTCTTCAGCCCATAGACGCATAGTTATTGCAGGAATAAATACGCAAAGGATTAGTGGCAAATTCTCGAAATAGGGACGCATATCCGCAACTGGGAAACTAAAAAAGGAAGTGATATATAACCCTACACTAACTGTGACAAATACAATAATGAAAATATATCCTACTGGTGAAGTAAAGTAGGACGCAAGGTCTCTACGGTAAACGCATAAAATATTACGCATGAACGACCCTCCTTCTCGTAGTAAGTTCTAATTCTGGTTTTTCTTTTTCGGTTAATGTGAGGAATGTTTCTTCTAATGTGAGTGGTTTTTCACATAACTCTTTTATCTCCCAATGCTGGCTATGAGCCAATTCGCTCAATTCTCGCCAAACAGGCACACCCAATTTAGTGATGACAAGGAAAGAAACGAAACCATATTCACTATTGATAAATTGTGTTTTCTTCACTCCGCTAATCTGTGATAAATATTTTTGGACTTCGTTTTGTTCTCCAAACACTGTAAACAAATAGCGTTCTGAATCCTTTGCTCGCTCACGCAATTGTTCAATTGTTCCATCACCAACGATTCTACCCCGATTGATAATTACAATGCGGTGAGCAGTTGCCTCAACTTCTTGCAAAATATGCGTAGAAAGGATAACCGTTTTATCTTTTGCAAGTTCATCAATCAAACCGCGTATTTCGAGTATCTGATGTGGGTCTAATCCTGAAGTAGGCTCATCAAGAATTACGACCTCTGGGTCATGAATAAGTGCCTGTGCCAGAGCCGTTCTCTGACGATACCCTTTTGAAAGTTCACGAATAATCTTGCGAAATACAGGTTTTAATCCACAAGTTTCAACTACCAATTCCATGCGGTGCTTTAATCTTGCACCACTTAATCCCCGTGCCTTTCCTACAAAATTCAGGTAAGAACGAACTTCCATATCCATGTAAAGCGGAAGCACCTCAGGAAGATAGCCAATTACCTTTCTTACTTTCAGCGGATCTTGTGTTACATCATGACCCGCTACCACTGCCTTACCCGCTGTCGGGTATAAATAAGTAGTTAGAATCTTCATGGTGGTAGACTTGCCAGCACCATTGGGTCCGAGCAAACCTACAACCTCTCCTTGTTTAACCTCAAAGGAGACACGGTCTAAGGCAACTATCGGACCGTAGTGCATTGTTAAATCATTTACCTGTATCATACCTTGATACTCCCGTTATTTAAGTTTTGGAATTTTAAAATCAAAAAATTATAAGTATTCATTAAAGAAACTCACCTGTATATACTCAACCCCAAAATACACGGACTGCTTTTTATTGTTAGAATAGATAGAACTTTATTAGCAGTCTTTTTGGATTGATAGTAGAAAAATATCATATTTTACTTCTCTTATTCAAACTCCTATTTACTTATTATATTATTGGTAGATGAAACAAAAATTTCCCCACTCATCTTAAAAAATCAATAAAATGAACGAATACTCCTTTACTAATGTTTACAAAACTATAAAGGAAAAATAAAATTCGCTTATCCTACATCATTCCTATCTACTAAAAAATTTGGGGAAAGTTTTTTAACATCAGAAAAGAAAGTAGAAAATACATCTTGTTTTTAATTTCCAAAATAGTAGTAAGAATTTCTATATTTAATCTTCTGAATTTAAGAATAAATTGAAATGAAAAATTAAAATAATTTGAAAAATATTATAATACTCTTAACGCTTCTTGTCGTTCTTTGAGATTAAAATAAGTTTACTCTTATTATCAAAAATAAGGAATGGATATAACTTTAATAAAAGATAAACCGTGTTTATATAATAATTCCACTTCTATTATAAATTGTTATAATAACATAAAGAACATTTTTTTAGATGTCTCAGAATCTTTATAAATATAAAGGAAAAATATATATGTATGCTTTTTCTGCAATTGTGTGTTTGTCATTATCACTTATGGGTATGGATGCGGATGCTCTCCTAAAAAATGCAAATCTTAATCAGAGTGCACTTTGTTTCTGCTGGAAAGTGCTGGATGGATGGATGCAATTTGCAGATGATGAAGTTGATTTATTCCCACGGAACTTAAAATCGGATTTCTACTGGAATGCTAAAGATTGTGCCGCAGATAATTACCCTTTTCTTACGCTTACTGCATATTTTACTGACCGATATTTGTTTGAAACACGCATGAAGAATATATTGAAGATGGAGCAAAAGTTATGTAATCGAATAGACCGACTGCCAGACGATTGGAGCATTGTCCAGCGGACTTTTCGGACATCGGAACCGAAATTAGCAGACTTGATTTTTGGCTCAGCGGAGTATATTAAAGATGGGCTATTGCCTATGACAGAATATCTTGGTCCGTCAGAATGGTCCAATCGTATGATAGAATTGATGGACGATATATGGAAGAATGCAGCCATCGAAACAGAAGTAGGTCTGCTACCTGACACCTCACATGAGGTTGCAGGTGATTTGATGCAGGCTTTAAGTCGTATGTATTGGCTTACAGACGATGAAAAATATAAAGAATGGGCATTCAGATTGGGCGATTATTTCCTGCTTCATTATTTGCCGACTGAAACGGAATATTTTCAGTTAGACGACCACGGCTGTGAAGTGTTTGGAGGATTATCGGAGGTTTATCTAATCTCTGCCTATAAATCACCTGATAAGCATGAACAGTGGAAAGAACCCATACATAAATTGACACAGAAAATATTAAAAGTGGGACGCAATAATAATGGTCTTTTTTATGATGCTATAAATCCCAGACAAGAAAAAGTGCTCAAAGAAACACTCACAGACAATTGGGGGTATAGTTATAATGCCATTGCAACAATAGGCATGGTAGATAATGAAGCAACTTATATAGATGAGATAAAAAGGACATTAGAGCAACTCTGGGAATCTCGTGATTATCCATGGGAAAATGATGGTGCAGATGGATTAGCAGACTCATTAGAAGGAGGTTTGAACTTAATCAATCGTTTTACATATACCAATGCAGAAAAGTGGGCTGACTATACAGCACAACGGCTTTTCAAAAAGCAGAAAGCATCAGGGATTGTGGAAGGCTGGCATGGTGATGGGAATACAGCACGAACAATGTTGATGTATGCCTTCTGGAAATCTCAGGGCTGTTATGTAGAGCCTTGGCATGCAGATATTGCAGTCGGTGCAATTCAAAATGAATCAAATCAAATACAAATCATTATCAAGTCCGATTGGCGATGGATAGGCAAACTGAAATTTGACATTCCTCGGCATAAAGAGTATTTCCATTTTCCTGTGGATTATCCAAGGTTAAATCAGTTTCCAGAATGGTTCACTGTAAAGAAAGACAAAAATTATCTCGTGCAAATTGAGGGTAAAGATGACATAGAGATAGAGGGTAAAATATTGCAACAGGGTTTGCCGTTGGAACTATCTGCCAATTCATCTATTTTCATAAAAGTAAAAGAATTATGAGATGGTAGTAATCTCTTTCACCTTTTTCTTACGGATAATGTGCACGATGAACACGAGCAATAAAAAGCCAATAATAATACCACTTCCAATAAAGTATCCTACCTTTGAGAAGATAGACCATAATGCACCAATTGTTGCAAGTGAAAAAGAGATTGCAAGTAAAATATTCCAGACCCACAATTTAATACCCTGAGGCATATCTTCTTTCAGCAGTTTTTTCTGATTAAACAGTAGCCAGAACGAAAGGTATGCAAGAGGAAGTAAAGCCATACAAAATACTGATGTTGGGATAGCAAGCCACATTTGCGCATCATTCCAGAATAAAACACCTATAAGACTTATAGAAACCATGAACCCACCGATAAATTGTGTCCATCCCCTCAAAGGACGATTCAACAATTCACAAAAACACAAACTATTAATCAACATTAGCATAGTCGAGGCTGATAATCCCATCCCCAATACACCGATTCCAAATATGTACTTTGCTAAGGTAGAGCCTGTTAGAGGTTTTAATGCGTCGGATAGATTAAAAGCATCGCGACGAACCATCATCGCAGATAGTTTGCGGTCTGTTTCCGGAAGGCTATTTATTTTTTGTTCTTTTTCTGAATTTGACAGGAGATTCCATGCCTGCTCACCTATCTCATAAATGATTCGTCCTTCCATCAATTTTTGAAAACTGGATACTAAATTAGGGGCAGGTTGAATAATATTCCCTTGTTCATCCCTCTCGCCCAGAAAACCGGGTGCTGGTTTAGCATGAAATTGTGCTGCGGACGCTATTATTACGCAACTAGTTGCAATGACGAATGGGAAAAATAAACCTGTGGATAGGTCAAAGATTGCAAGTCCTCTAAATTCCCGGTTCCATCCTTTGCGTAGCATTGAATAAGGTAGCATAAAGGTCATATTGATACCTACCGCAGTTGCAGTAGCACTAATTATCACATCTCGCTGTTGAGACACAATAAGTTGGGTCCAGTATGAGCGAAATTGTTCTGGAACTTGTTGGATAAATGGCATCAAATCTTTTGAAGGGCGAAATAACAGAGAAAAATCAGGGATAAATCCTGCCAAATAATCTTGCCAGCGGACCTGCCCTGTTATTGTGAGAACAACCACAACACTGAAGAAACATATCACTATTGATGCAACCATTAATTTTACTATAATTTCAAAAAATTTTACGCCCCTACCGCCTATTGTATACATAATTAAGAAACTTAGATTAATTCCAAAAATAATAATACATGCAATCACTTTTCCAGTAAAAGGTTCTAGCATTGGAGGTCCGAATATTTGTGGAAATAGGTTCTGCTGGAATGAGGCAATTGCCAACGAGTATTGAGGCATAGACCACACAAGGTTCGCTAACATTGAAGCCAGGAGCCAACTCCATCCTAAAACAGGGTTTACATATTCATTTATTGTTCTGACTGGTCTTCTACCTGTGGAAAGAGTCACATAAGCAATCGCACTGAGCATTATAATACCGGCTATCATGGCTAATGGTTGTAACCATAGTAAACCGAAACCTACAAGGACACCTAAATACATACTCGAAGAAAGGGAACCACCGCCTAATGTTATTGCACTTTGAAGCCAGCCCGGACCCGAAAGACGAACAAAGGTTTTAAGTAATGCACCTTTGCCTTTTGCACGCGACTTTATTATCCACTCGCGTTCTTCGTCAATATTTGGTGCTACTGACTTCATCTGCTCTAATACTGGGTCTTTGTAATCAGACATTGTGAAGTCCTTATACTATTTTTGTATGTAAATTCCAACAAAAAGGCGAACCCACCCCCAGTCAAAATCTACTCTCGCCCTTCTAAAAAAACAAATTTTGAGTAGTCTGGAAATCGTTATTTTATATAATCATTCAGGATATTTTCTAAAAGTTCCTGACGACCACTTTGTAGTTTCGGTTCGCCGTGTGCCTCAGCATATTTTGCCAACTCAACAAAGGATAATTTTCCACTTTCAATTTCTTTGCCCAGACCTTTGTCCCAGCCTGCATACCTCTGGAAAATGGCTTTGTCAAAGACTTTGTCCTTAATCAAGTTTGCGGCTATCTTCAATCCGCGTGCAAAAGCATCCATCCCCCCAATGTGAGCATAAAACAAATCAACCGGGTCAATTGACTGGCGACGGACATGTGCATCAAAATTCAGTCCACCAGTAGTAAATCCACCTGCCTTTAATATAATATACATTGCCAGAGTAGTGTCATATAAATCGGTAGGGAATTGGTCTGTATCCCACCCTAATAAGAGGTCTCCACGATTTGCGTCAACAGAACCGAATATTCCATTTGCAGCAGCGTAAGTCAGTTCATGATGGAAAGTATGTCCTGCCAATGTTGCATGATTGGCTTCTATGTTTAGTTTGAAATATTCAACCAATTTATAATGTTGTAAGAAAGCATAGCAACTTGCCGCATCAAAATCGTATTGATGTTTTGTGGGTTCTTTAGGTTTTGGCTCAATATAAAATTGCCCCTTAAATCCAATCTTCTTTTTATAATCCACAGCCATCTGTAGAAACAAGGCTAAATGGTCTAATTCGCGTTTCATATCTGTATTTAACAGAGTATCATAGCCTTCACGGCCTCCCCAGAATACATAGCCCGCCCCATCCAACTCATGTGTAATTTCCAGAGCCTTCTTCACTTTCGCAGAGGCAAATGCAAAAACCTCAGGTGAAGGATTTGTTCCTGCACCTGCCATAAAACGAGGATGGGAAAAGAGATTGCAGGTGCCCCACAAAAGTTTCACACCTGTTTCATTCTGATACTTTTTTGCCAATTTAACGATATTGTCCAGATTTTTATTTGTTTTTGCGATGGTATCTGCTTCTGGAGCAATGTCTACATCATGAAAGCACCAGAAACCGACGCCTAATTTTGTAAAGAATTCAAATGCGGCGTCTAATGTCTGTTTTGCCAGAGTCATTTCATCACCACCCTGACGAAAATTTCGGAATAATGTCTGCGACCCAAACATATCAACACCCGTGCCACGAAAAGTATGCCAATAGCATACTGCAAAACGAAGATGTTGTGCCATTGTCTTGCCCAATACCTTCTCTTTTGGATTGTAATATTTGAAGGCAAGCGGATTTTTGGAATCGGGACCTTCATAAGCGATTGGTTTCTTCACCTCAGAAAAATGTTCTGCCATAATTTAAACCTCCTCTGTTTATATTGTTTATTATTATATCTTATCAAAACCAACAAACATATTTATTATTTTAAATCATATCTGTCCTTTTTTGTTAAATTTACACGGAAAACAATGGCTATTTATATTAATATGTGATTGTTTCAAACTACTTTTATAAGTTCATGAACCACCGAAATTGGCTCAATTTGACTTTTTATATAGCCCCAATTTTAATTTTCTATTGCCATAGTAACCAAAACATAAAAGGTTTTATCAAAGGTCTGGTTATAATCAAAGAATTTTACCGACAAGGTACCGTGTAAAACGCAAAATTTGCCAATAGAAAAATCTGTAAATATATAAACAAGATATTTGATTTTATATTCTTACTGTAGCATAGACATTCCTGTCTGTGTCTTTAAAACTTACTGCTTACTGCTCCCTGACAATTATTTAATTTTTTTCTTTTATAACCATTTTATCTATCCATTAAAAGTGCGGTTCATCAATAGTTCTCTAATAAGTTTAGGGTCAAAGTATAATATACTTTACATCCAAAAAATTCTTAAAGAAGTATATTTTTCCATAACATATATAATCTTTCTCTTTTTATTTAAGTAAAAGCAAAAGGATTGATAATCTATTTATATTAATACATCTGAAAGTTTTATTTTAGTAAGTCTTGTTTTTATAGACTTTATTCAATCACAGCAATTTCGTTCCAGTCGTTAAGATTAATATTAACTTCCCATACTCCACTATTTTCAGTAACTTTAGAGTTATGCGGTATCTCTCGTCCTTTCAAGTCAAATAAATAAATCTTTGGTTCTTTTTCCCAATGAAATGTTTTTGAGACACATGTAATAACTCGCTCTTTCCCAATCAAATAGCCTTCGTTGATTTCTACCGGTGTGAATGGAAACATGTGATTGACAGGTCCATATTTGCCATTGGTCTCTTTCGGTATAACGCTCTCGTAATAGTAGTAAAGTGAGCCATTTCGCAGGGCAGTTATAACAGATTTAATGATAATTTCGGCACATTTTGTCTTTCCTTCTTCTCCAAATCTAACAGGTCGAATTCCGAGAATAATGGGTGTGGAAAGATGCCCCTTTGCACACTGAATTGTGTTTGGTGGTTTCTTGTCCATAAAGGTAAGAGGATTGACAGGGTCACTCTCAAACTCTGCAAAACGGAAAACATTGGGCAGATTTTGTTCCTCTTTAGCAGTTGGGAAAGTATTCACAACGGCAATACCTCCTTTATAAGTAATATGTTTTAAAACCTCTCCTCTGGCAGTAGCACCAATAAAACCACAGTCAGTATATTTTCTTGTAATTTTTCCAGTTGTCTCATCAATATCCACCGTAAAGCCGTCCCACTGTTCATAAGTTTGTCTATCAGGACGACCAAGTTTACCCCAGGTCAATGTGAACTGGTCAATATATACACCGCCAAAGCCTACTTTATCCATAAGAAAGTCAATTTGTTTTATAAAATGCTTAAACCTGTAATTGCCTTCTTTTAAGTATAGGAGAAGATTTATTGAATCAGGTGTGGAAAGGTAATAATTATCTACAATCACATTGCCCTCCTCTGTTTGGAGGATAGAATCTAACCATTCAGGAATACTTTTCTTTAGAACCTCACTCTGCTCACTATTAAGTGTCAATCCGTATTTTCCACTTCTATCAGCAGAACCACCTGGTAGAATCTCTCCCCCCTCAATATCCTTTTTGTTCAGAGAGTATAAATTTGTCTCTACCTTACCTAACAATATTGCATCTGCTTGTTGCGATTTGATTTTTTCAATAATGGGTTTTACATTGTTCTCATATTCTTCCCAGGTATAGGTTTTACCTGTTGCAGGATTAATGGTGTAATAATCGAACCATGGACCCACAGCATATATCTTGATTTGCCTCTCAGGTATTACTTCCTCAGAGAAGGCAAATGGACCAAGAATTGTATGATTCACATTCCAATCATTGCGAACTTTATTAATAAAAGAGAAATATTCTGTGGACAAAGAAGGGTAAAGAGAAAATTCAAATGTGTAATCCTTGTTTTGGTCTAATCCGAAATGCCTTGTTGAATACTGAATCACATTGTTTCGTTTTACCAATTCTCCCTGTGCCCGTAATAAATTGTCCTCTGCTACAAACCCAAGACCTGTGCTATCGGAAGTAATGAAAAAAGTTGGATTTTCTGCAATCCCTTCCAGCAATTCTATATTATCTACTCCTGCAAGCCACCAACGCTGAGGCAAGTCTGTTAACATGGTTTCATGATTAATAATTACGCCAATAGGTTCATCTTTTTTGTTTTTGATATTTTCTTTAACTTTAATTTTGTCGTCTAATATTTCTATAGTCTTTTTCACAGTATATTCACTACCTTCACCTAACACCTCAAATGTAGAGTCGGCGACTTTATTTATACTTACACTCCACCGATTTTCGCCATTTTTTGCATTAAAGGAGTTAAAACCAATTTTTTCACCTGCACAAGAATAAGAACTTGTAAATTTGTATTTTGCTACACCTATCAAGATTTCAATTTCACCAGTTTCACCTATAGTTACATCATAAATGTCTCTTTTGACCTGTTCTTTTGCTTTTACATCGCCATATTTTTCTAATTCTTGTTTTGCATATTTACCTACTTCTGCTCTGGGTAAATAGCCTATCTCTAAATTTTCAATTATCATGTTAATAGATTTACCGGGAGCATAATTATTCAAATAAGTATTAATAAAGGTAATGGTATTCTTTTCTGATTTCTCAATTCTTTCATCTGCACCTATTTCGACAAAATTTGCTACATCAGATATATCTAATAGGTACCAGAAACCTTCCTCTTTATAGTTAATGATTCTTTTGTCTAATTCTTTGCCATTGCTGAAAAATGTTAGAAGGCATGGAAATTCACCTATTTCTTTCCACCAATTGATTTGTCCAAGTGTAGTTTTTAGAGGTTCAACACGGTTTATCAAACGATAGTATCCGCTCGTGTAATCGGACACAATCACTTTCTGATTAAGAAGGGTGCCATTAATTTCAATAGCAAGATATTCGTTCCAACCCGCAGGAGTAGGCGTATCCAACCTTGCCTGGAATTTCATTACCAGAACCATATCCTGTTCTTTTTTTGAAGGGAGGTAGTTCAACAGTATACCTGGTTATTTTGTCCTGTTCAGAAACAATTGTAATAGGAGTTCCAAGTTGCCAGACAGACTTAAAATCGGGGCTTTGAGATAAAGATGAGAACGCATTTAAACAAATGGTCGAGAGAACAACTGTGAGAATGGTAAGATAGGTTTTGCTTGAAATTTTCATAATTTGTTCCTTTAATTTTGTTTTCCGAAAAACTTCAATAGAATTCTTTCTTATTGTCAATTATATTATATATCTATGCAAAAATTATGTATTTATTTTAGGTGATTATCTATTTTAATCCACTAGTGAGAAAGATGTTAAAATTAAAGTGTATAAATCTTCATTACGATGATTATATCTAAATTCTAATTCTTTCAGGTAGTATACAAAATATTTTGATGA
>Ga0116193_1000036_pt1 | contig 136057 bp, 112 predicted proteins | sample AD_UKC115_MetaG_FD_89892 | JGI IMG/M metagenome (GOLD analysis project Ga0116193, IMG submission 89892) | Active sludge microbial communities of municipal wastewater-treating anaerobic digesters from Hong Kong - AD_UKC115_MetaG | ecosystem: Engineered > Bioreactor > Anaerobic > Digestate...
ATTTAAAGTATAAAATAAAGTTGTTAAGCATTAGGGACAATCATGATCAGCGGCTGTAGCGCAATTACCCGAAGCATCCGGGGAATGCCGGTAGTCCTCGCAGAAAATGAATTTTCTTATGCCGCCCAATGCACCCTCAGTCCCATTCAGGATGGATTGAAAATAAAAACAGAAACGAGAAGCTAAATATTCATTCACCTGGTTTAGGGTAAGATCGCCGGCAACTCCAAAATCCGAATGACATATATTCAATGAATCCGGCTTACTTAGACCATGCCCCATTGATGTGTCTATGTATTGAAGAGATGCATTGCCATTGTCTTTAAGGATGGTAAAAATATCATTGGTACACTCCATCCGGAGATTGGGTTTATTATTTTGGTTTATATTGATTTTCATAGTGTCAATTAATAAACAGTTCGTTTCTATGACATATTTTGCGTTTGAAGTATCATCTGGCGGATAATATATTTTTTGTTTTTTTGCTTCATATGGAAATACAGGGTCTTTGATTCCCATAAAACCGATAAAAGGTATCAGTGGATTTTTATAACCTCTTGTGAGGAATTTATATTCATCTATGGAATTATTGTTTACCATGGGTATCGGAAATCCTCCCCACATACTGCATAGCCCCTTTATTTTAGAATGGTATTCTATACTTGTATCGCCAAAATAATAATCTGCATTGATCGGCCCAAGTGCAGCGGAAAAGGATGGCTCTCCCGCTGGCACCGGAAATATGGAATCTATCATGGCCTGATCCGTATAATAAGCCAATTGATTGGCTATACTGGCTCCTGCACTTTGCCCCACCACAAAAATATGGTTTGTATCTATCTGATAGGGAAGATGGTTATTGGCTATATTGAACTGCCGTTTAATTATACTCCGGATAGCGCCCCTTCCGTCCTGGAATGCCCTGTAAATCGCCAACATTTGTTGTACGGATGTGTATTTCCCTAATTCTATAGTATCTTTTATTCTGCCTCTCCTGTATTCTACATTAAATACAACAAACCCTTTTCGCGCCATGGCATAGCATAATGAATCCTCATACTTATAAGTACTGCAATCGGAAAATCCCCCCGCATGAAATATGATGATACAGGGTAATTTGCCTTTGTCATAATCCACATTCATATGAGAATATACAATGTAATTCAATGCGGAAGAATCGGTTTCACAGAAATCATTCAGGGCGGCGCAGCCTTTCAAATCATCCTCCGTATAAATAAAATCATCATCGCCCTGAGTAGGATTATCATCTTTGTATTTTACATCATGGAAATTGGGAATGGGCGATACACCGCTTTTGGCATAGCTTAAAGGTGCGCTTTTTCTAATGCTGTCCAAAGGAATGGTATAGCCTGCCATATTGTTGTTGCAGTTCGCCGGCGATATCACCGTATGATCATAAGGCTGAGCAAAAGGCATCGTTGTATTTACAGTATGTTTTTTCACAGCATCTGTCGTTATAGAATGATCGCCTGAAAAACCTTCATGCAGAAGGTAAATTGCCGGGAAATGAAATGCCGAAACAAGAAGGCCATGTTGCGTTTTTTCCTTGTTTAAAGATTTGGGGGGGGGGGGTGAAAAAAAAAAACAAGGGGGGTTTTTTGTTGCCCCCCCCCCCCCCCGAAATCCGCTGAAATGCTGTGTGGGCAATAGTTTCAGCCGTTTTAAAATCGCTTTGAGGTGCGCCTGCTTTTTCTTGTGGCAAAAGAAAAGGAAGCGAAGAAAGACCCAAAGACAAATAGAGTAACCATTCTTTTCTCATAAGTTTAATTGAGTGGTGATGAATAGGATTTGCTAGTTCAAATATAAAACATTTTGAAGAGAAAAGAAATATTATAATCTTCCAAGAACATGAATGTTTTTTTCTCCTGCCCAACCCTGTACAAGGCCCTGATGGGTGCGACGCAAGGATGTTCCATAGAATGGCAAAAGCCGGTAACAAAAAAAACAGCTTCAATTAACTATAAACCATTCACCATTCACCCTTACTCATGATAGTTTGTTTACTTTATTTAAGATGAAACATCTTATCTTCATATTGATCTAAGTATCTTTGTAAGAAACTATGGGTATCTGGAATCAATTGGCAGAATATTTTTATCTCAGGAAACACAATCCTGATGACCCTCCTACCAAATGGATGAAATATATGCATGGCATGAATCGCATCTCCATTTTTATTTTTACGCTGGCCGTTTTATTTATGCTCTTCAAATTTTTTATCATTCCTTTATTTCAGTGATGAGCATTCGGAAGATTTACCTTTTGGCCAGGCCATAAATAATTTTTGCAGCATTGGAGGAAGCATGTCCGCCCGCCGATAAGATGTTTTTTAAAGTAACAAAGTCCTGTTTCATCTGCAAACGAACTTTCTGATCTTCCAATATTTTTTTCAATTCGGCTATAAGATTATCTACAGTAAGCTCATCCTGGATTAATTCTTTCACGACTTCTTTATCCATGATTAAATTAACCAGGGAGATATATTTGATCTTAATCAATTTCCGGGCAATCCTGTAACTGATGGGGTTTCCTTTGTAACAAACGACTTCCGGCACGCCAAACAAAGCGGTTTCCAAAGTAGCTGTGCCACTGGTAGTCAGCGATGCGGAAGCAATGGAGAGCAATGCATACGTTTTATTTTTGAGGAACGTCACATGAGGATAATCCGTAGTGAGGCTTTCATAAAAGGTATCTTCCATGCCCGGCGCTTTTGCTATCATAAAATGAAAATCCGGGAATGCTTTTGAGGCTTCCAGCATAAGAGGTAATTTTTTTAAAATTTCCTGCTTCCGGCTTCCGGGTAATAAGGAGATCACCGGTTTTGAAAATCCTTCATTCATTTTTTCAAATTGTTCCGTAGCATAAAAAGCATCCACTACTTCTACCAAAGGATGGCCCACATACGTTACATTCCAATTCCATTTTTGCAAAAAGTATTCTTTTTCAAAGGGCAGGATCACCATCATTTCATCAATATTTTTTTTCATGGATGGTACCCGGCTTTCTTTCCATGCCCATACCTGAGGTGAGATATAATAAGCCACTTTGATATGATGTTGCTTTGCCCATTTTGCAATGCGCAAATTAAAACCGGGATAATCAATCAATATTAAAACGTCCGGTGCAAATGCCAGAATATCTTTTTTGCAGAATTTCAGGTTTCCCAATATGGTGGGTAAATGCTTCACTACTTCCGCAAAGCCCATAAAAGCTAAGTCTTTGAAATGCTTAACCAGCCTGGCTCCGGCCGATTCCATGAAATCGCCTCCCCAGGCCTGCAGAACGGCATCGGGATCCATTTGCCTGATGGCAGTAATGAGGTTTCCTCCATGCAGGTCTCCGCTTGCTTCACCGGCTATTAAATAATATTTCATGAAGTTTGCATCATTTTATACCAAAAATTTTTACGAATAGAAGAGCTTATAAATAATGACCGGTAGTGCAAATAGCACGGTTATCAGAAAAATGCCTTTAGCTGTCTTATCAATTTTTTTATTAATAAAAAAGGTAAATACAATAGCATTTGCCAATAATGCAAAGCTCATTAATGCTGTGATCAATGAATTATTTTGTTTTACCACATTGAAAAAATCTAAAAAAGTATTGGGATAGGCTTTCCAAAAATAAAATGCTATGATGCCCACTACAGGTGATAAGATACCAAGTATTATCCCGAGTAAAAAACTATCTTTTTTCATTTGAAGTTGAGGTCTTTTTCCAATTTTGTTTTAAGCACATGTTTTGTCAGGTCAAATTGTACAGGTACTACGCTGATATAATGATGTTCTAAAGCCCAAACATCGGTATCTTTTCCTTTATCAAAATTTAAGAATTTTCCGGAGAGCCAATAATATTTTTTCCCATGCGGGTCCGTACGTTCATCAAATTCTTCCTCATACTTGGCATAAGCCTGGCGGCAAACCCTGATTCCTTTAATCAGGTTGCCCGGCACGGCGGGGATATTTACATTCAGGCATAAATGATGATCGTATTTCTTTTTTAGTATTTGTTTTACCAGGCGTTGTACATACAGAGTAGCTCCAGAAAAATCAGCATCTATGCTATAATCGAGTAAGCTAAAACCTATACTGGGTATGCTTTCTATGGATGCTTCCAGTGCAGCACTCATGGTGCCGCTATAAATAACATTAATAGAATGATTGGCACCATGATTAATTCCGCTAAGACAAATATCCGGTTTACCATGCAATACTTTATCCACTGCGAGTTTGACACAATCAACCGGTGTGCCATTACAATCCCAGGCTTCTATACCATTAAAAGAATGTACGGGGCGAAGACGAAGCGGTTGCCCAACAGTAATAGCATGCCCCATACCACTTTGTGGTTTATCCGGTGCCACCACTACTACTTTTCCTAAATCTTTTACCGCATCAACGAGCGCCCGGATTCCCGGTGCTGTAACCCCATCATCATTGATGACAAGTATGACCGGCTTTTTATTCTTTACTTTTTTTGTTGTAGCCATTTGATGCAAGATACAGGAATCAAGGATGAAATGAAAAGCGAAAATTTCCTTACTGCATTAACCATTTTTTATGCTGATATAAAAATTTTTTATGTAGTTTTCAATTATGAAAGGATTTCGTTTTACAAAGTTCGATATCCATGCTCAGGGCAAATCAAAATTTGATCAGTTATTGGAGCTCTTCATTCAATTGCTTACTTATACCAGCGGTGATGCAGCAGAAGCAATGCAATGGATGAATGAACTGGATAAAAAATATCAATTGACGGATGAGGCGTATGGCATGGGCGATTTCATAGAGGAATTAAAAGAAAAAGGTTATCTGAAAGAAGAGACCCTTTCCGGGGAATTTGAAATTACTTCCAAAAGTGAACAAACCATCCGTAAACGCAGCCTGGAAGAGATTTTCGGAAAATTAAAAAAAACCAGCAGGGGCAATCACCGCACAGCAAAACCCGGACAGGGTGATGAAATCAATCCAGATACCAGGCCATTTCAGTTTGGAGATATGCTGGAGCAAATAGATTTCACAGAAAGTATTCGCAATGCACAGATCAATCATGGCATACACGATTTTGATATGCAGGAAAATGATTTGCATATCCGTGAAACGGATTTCATGACCCAGTCATCTACCGTATTGATGATTGACATCTCCCACTCTATGATTCTTTATGGAGAAGACCGCATAACTCCGGCCAAAAAAGTGGCTATGGCTCTGAGTGAATTAATTCAAACCCGCTATCCAAAAGATACACTTGATATCGTAGTGTTTGGTAATGATGCCTGGCCTATAGAAGTAAAAGATTTGCCTTATCTGAAAGTGGGCCCTTATCATACCAATACGATTGCCGGCCTTGAATTAGCTATGAATATTTTGCGGAGAAGGAAGAATGCGAATAAGCAAATATTTATGATTACCGATGGAAAACCGACCTGTTTGAAAATCGGAAAAAAATATTACAAAAACAGTTTTGGTCTTGATCGTAAAGTAGTAAACAGATGCCTGAACCTGGCTGCACAATGTAAGAAACTGAAAATTCCGATCACGACCTTTATGATTGCCAGTGATCCTTACCTGCAAAAGTTTGTACAGGAATTTACAGAAATGAATAAAGGGAAAGCTTTTTTTGCTTCTTTGGATAAACTGGGTGCATTTATCTTTCGTGATTTTGAAAGTGGGAAAAGAAAAACATTGTATTAATCATTATCCAATGACAATCATTACTATCAAACAATTTTTACATCAAATTATTCAACGATTTATCAAAAATGGATATTCATCAAATTAAAACCGTAGGCGAATTAAAAAAAAGTGGCTATGTTTTTCAAACCATAAAAGAAGAAATAAGAAAAAATCTCATAACAAAAATATCTTCCGGTGAAACGGCTTTTGATGGCATTTATGGTTATGAAGATTCTGTAATACCGGATACCGAGCGCGCCTTATTGAGCAAACATAATATCTTGTTCTTAGGATTACGTGGCCAGGCAAAGACCCGTATTTCAAGAAAAATGATCAACTTGTTGGATGAATATATCCCCATCATTGCAGGAAGTGAAGTCAATGATCATCCCCTGAGACCATTCAGCAAATTTTCCAAAAATTTATTGGCTGAGTATGGTGATGAAACGCCTATAGAATGGCTACATCGCAATGATCGCTATGCGGAAAAGCTGGCTACTCCGGATGTAAGTGTAGCAGATTTGATTGGTGATATAGACCCCATTAAAGCCGCTCATCTGAAACTGAGCTTTGCAGATGAACGAGTTATACATTATGGCATCATACCCCGCAGCAACAGGGGCATTTTTGTAATAAATGAATTGCCCGACTTACAGGCGCGTATCCAGGTTTCTTTGTTTAATATTTTAGAAGAAGGGGATATACAAATTCGGGGTTTTAAACTGCGGATGCCTTTGGATATTCTATTTGTTTTTACTGCGAATCCGGAAGATTATACCAATCGCGGAAGTATTGTCACTCCTTTAAAGGACCGGATAGAAAGTCAAATCCTTACGCATTATCCAAAAGATTTGGAAACCGCGCTGGCCATTACAACACAGGAAGCCCAAGTGCCCCAAAGTCAACAGGAAAGGGTAGCTATGAGTGATTTAATAAAAAGACTGATCGAACAAATAGCTTTTGAAGCCAGGAGTAATGAATATGTAGATAAAAAAAGTGGCGTAAGCGCACGGCTTACAATTGCTGCTTTTGAAAATGCTTATAGCAGTGCGGAAAGAAGAGCCATCCTGCAACAGGAAAAAAATACGCAGGTATGGATCAGCGATCTGGCGGGGATTATTCCTGCAATTACCGGTAAAATAGAACTTGTCTATGAAGGCGAACAAGAAGGGCCATATATTGTAGCTATGAATTTAGTGGATAAAGCCATCCGCTCCAGGTTCATTGAATATTTCCCTAACCCGGATGCCCTGAAAAAAAAGCGAAATACCGGTAAACCTTCTGCTGCCGTAAAGCAGGAAGAAAGCCCTTACCGCTCCATTATCCGATGGTTTGATGCCGGAAACCACCTCGACCTGTTATTGGATATGAGCGATTCACAAAAGATTTCAACCTTATACCGGGTGGATGGTTTACATGCTTTTGTAAAAAAATATTTTTCCCATACTACGGAAAAAGAAAATGCCTTATTAATGGAATTCGTGCTGCATGGGCTTTCCAGCTTTTCGCTGATCAGCAAAAAAATGGTTGATGGCAAAATCCAATTTAAAGATTTGATGGGGAGTATGATGAATATGACTCCAGAACAGGAAGATGATGATCCTGAAGGATTTCCATTTCAATAAAAATACTACAAACCTCGTAAGCCGGATTTTGTTTCTACTCCATCATTTATCTGCGATACATATTACTATATACCTGTAGCTGCCTACCCTTCCGCAAACCTGCGGGCAACAGGCACTGCATTAACAGTGCGGGTTTACATGGCATTTCAGCACCCCGGGTTTACCCTTCTACTTTATTACTAAAGCAGAACGGGAGCTTTTACCTCCCATTTTCACCCTTACCCTGCCAAAGCAGGGCGGTTATTTTCTGTGGCACTATCCCGCATTTATTTTATTCCAAAAGGAAAAATAAACAGCCGGCTATTCACCGGGAGGCTGCCCTTTGCTGTCCGGACTTTCCTCAGCGTCTATCAAAACGCCGCGATGGGGCGGGTTTGTAGCCTTGCAAAGATATTACAAATTTGATGCAGAAGTGGACGATGAAAAGGGAATTATGTTTGCAAAAAAACTTCCGTTGCGCCATATCCAAAACGCGGATCATATTGATTCACAAAATAGCGTACTTCTTTTTTTGATTTTAAAAGGCTGTGAATTTCGTCGCGCAATTTCCCCGTTCCTATTCCATGTATAAAAACAATGGATGTCAAATGCTGTTCAACGGCAAGAGAAAACCATTTTTCAAATTCATCAAGTTGTATTTGCAATAAATCAAAATTGCTCATCCCTTGTGTGCTATTAACCAGTTTCTCAATATGCAGGTCAATAATGGATCTTGCCGGTACCGAGGCATATTTGTTTTGTCTTTTTTCCCTGTTTACATTCTTCACAAAGGCATCGTTTACCGTTTTATCCGGGAATTTTTCCAATAATAAATAGGAAACCATCGGTTCATTTTTTTCCTTCAGTTTCTCGATTTCCCGAAACAGTTGTTTGAGCCTGGGTTTTAGAATAGCTTCCGCTACTTCAGCTTTTCCTTTTTGAGGCGTGGAGCATGAAAACAAAAAGGTAAACGAAGGAGAATCATTAATTTCTGCAAAAGCGATATCATGCAAATAAAAATTATTAAAGGCAGGAATATCATTGTGTAGTTCAAAAGATAATTTCCCTAAGAAATATTGTTTATAAGAAAAATGATAGGCATAAGAAGTCTTATTCACCAGGTAAATTTTCAAGGAATCAATAACTTCATCATCAAATTCATCGAATGAAAATTTGGGAACGACCGATAATTGAAGGCCTTCTTCCTGAAGTCCTGTTTGTGGTTTTTGTTTTTCTTTTGGTATTTGGTCAATATAGGTTTTATCTTTTTTTACCGGGTTTGTTTTCTTTTTGGAGAATCGTTGAAAATAGGGAAAATCCAACTGGTTGATATTTGCAGGGAACCTTACACCACGTACTTCTACAAGCGCATTCTGTTCATCAATGAATTCGATTATTCGCCCTTCTTCTTTTGTTAATATTACGATGACTTCGTCACCCACTTCAAATTTCATGGATTCTATTTCTATCAATTATATATGCAAAGTTAGCAGGCTAAAGAGGATTGCACTTTTATTGCAGGATTCCATTTTCTAATCGAAATTTTAGAGAAGAAGTCCAACATAAAAATCTATTTGTTTTTATTAAAAGGAGGACGATTTCCCTTGTTACGGTTTTGTTTATTTTTTGGATTTGGGTTATGTTTATTGTTCTTTCTACGTTCATTTTTCTGGAGGCTCACCAGAGAAATCTGCCCGACAACATCTACAAATTCATGCTTTTCTTCCACGGATTTTTTAGTCGAAGCAACATCAACGGGTTTTAATTCAGTTGCCTTAATATTTTTCTGATTCATTTTTTTAATTTCCATTACACGTTCAATGGATAAAGGGTAATGGATAGTACTTTGAGGCAACATATACCACATCAGGTTTTTGAAAATATCTTTTTTCACAAGGTTTGCAGTACCCATTTCCGTATATAAGAAATCAGCATTTTCAGGGAAATGTTGTAAAGCATCAAGATAGGTATCCAGTTCGTAATTCAGGCAGCATTTCAAGCGGCCACATTGCCCGCTCAGTTTTGCCTGGTTAATAGATAAATTTTGATACCGGGCAGCAGTAGTTGTTACGCTCTTAAAATCCGTAAGCCAGGTACTGCAGCAAAGTTCTCTTCCGCAACTTCCGATTCCGCCTACTTTTCCGGCCTCCTGGCGGATCCCAATTTGCCGCATTTCAACCTTTGTTTTAAAGACGGAAGCAAGTTCCTTAATTAGTTCACGAAAATCAACGCGGTCATCAGCGGTATAAAAAAATGTAGCCTTTTTACCATCCGCCTGAAATTCCACCTCGCTAAGCTTCATTTCCAATTTATACTTATTGATAATAGCCCTGCTTTTGATCAATGCCTCTTTTTCTCTTTCTTTATTTGCAAAATACTGTTCCAGGTCTCTTTCTGAACTACGACGTAATACCCGCTTAATTTCCGGATTATTTTCTAAAATGCTTTTCTTTTTTAATTGCAGACGCACTAATTCTCCACTTAAACTTACCTGCCCGACATCTATACCACTTACGCCTTCCACCGTAATATATTCTCCTTTTTCGAAATATTGCAAAGTGTTATTCCTGTAAAATTCTTTCCGGCTACCTTCCTGGAAACTCACTTCGATAATTTTACAAGTGCTTAGTGGATCGCTCATGGGCAGATTCAATAACCAGTCATGAACATTTAAACGATTGCATGCTCCGGTGTTGCAATCACCATTGCTTTTACATCCACTTGGAGCGCCTGTACCGCATGTCCCACATCCCATATAAGTCATTTTATAGTGGTCAATTCTTAATAAAAGATTCGAGCATGGAAGAAAATGCAGGAGGATTTATTCAAATCCCGGGCAGTAATCACAGGTTTGCCTGTGCGAATATAAAGCAGTCTTATTTTGTAAATATGTCAATGAAACCGTTTTCTTCATTACTATCCAATTCCTGTAAATAATCCCTATTGGGAAATTTATTTCCTTTCATGCACCCATCCTTCTACACGGGTTAAAACCATTATTGTTTAACCTAACTTGTCAAAATTAAGGTTTTCTGATGAATGATATGATACAACTTTATGGTAAGAGCATGAAACAGCAATTTGGCATTGGCGTTTCTTTCAATAAAATAAATAGCGTTATTAAGTTCCGAGGCAATGGCTTCCATTTGTTCCATAGAGGCTACTTTAATCAGGCGTTTTGAGAAATCAATTTCTTTTTGAGTTGCAGTGATGTTTTGCGGTCCTACAATATGAATACGCATGGATATTTCGGCAAGATGCAAAAAATAACGAAGGAATTGTTTTTGCTTTTCCCGGCCAAGTTTATTCATTTCTTCAATCCATTTTACCTGATCTGATAAACGTGCCTTAATGGCAAAATTTAACCAGTTACTTAAAACGGTTTGCCAGTCTTCCTCTGTGTCACGGAGTATTTGTATTGCCTCGCGATAATTACCAGCCGATATGGCTACTGCCTGGCTTGCCATTTCCCTGCTTACTTCCTGCTTTTCAACAATTGTATCTATTAATGCTTCATTTTCAATAGCCGGAATTTTAATTAGCTGGCATCGGCTCACGATCGTAGGCAGAATTAAATCCACAGATTCACTTACCAGAATAAATAAAGTATCCGGTGGGGGTTCTTCTATTAATTTCAATAAAATATTCCCTTCTTTACTTAAATATTCCGGCATCCAGAGTATCAATATTTTTAGCCCGTTTTCGAAGCTTTTTAAACTAAATTTCCGGATAATATCCATGCATTCATCCGCTGTGATCTTTCCTTGCTGATTTTCAACTTCTATTTTTTGTAACCAGTCAAATACATTGCCATAAGGTGTCGTATTTAAAAATTCTCTCCACTCCTTAGCATAAAGTGCGCTGATGGTTTTTGTCGCCGATTTTTTCGTAATGACCGGGTATGAAAAATGAATATCGGGATGAATAAATTGCTGTGCGCGAATACAGGAAGGGCACTCTCCACAGGAATCTGCAGGAAGTTCTCCGGGATTTATGGCAGGCAAAATATCTTCCCCAAAAAGAGAGGATGAGACCGGAGTCTGATGAAAATTTCTTTTTTCACAAACAAGGTATTGAGCAAATGCCAATGCTAAGGATAAAGCTCCTGATCCTTCATTCGATAAAAATAATAAAGTATGCCCAAGCCGGTTATGATTAGCCATTTCTTTCAGGTAGCCGGCTATCTGGTTTTGCCCCGGTATATCTTTAAACTGCATCGGAAAAACTTATTTCGTAATTTGCTTATTGCAGATATTTTAATAATTCAGGGCTCTCAGGTGTTACATCACTATCAAAATGTGCCAATAGTTTTCCATTTTCATCAATAATAAATTTATTGAAATTCCAACCGATTGTTGCATCTAATACCCCATTTTCTTTTTTATTGCACAAGTAGGCAAAAACTGGTGTAATGTTATCCCCCTTTACATCTACACGTGTGGTGAGTGGAAATGTAACGCCGAAATTCTTTTCACAAAATGAAGCAATATCTTTATTATCCTGAAATTCCTGGCCACCAAAATTATCAGAAGGAAAACCCACAATCACCAGATTATTTTTATGGGATTCATATAAACTCTCCAAGCCTTTATATTGAGGTGTATAACCACATTTTGATGCCGTGTTTACAATGAGGATTTTTTTGCCTTTATATTTTGAAAAGTCAATAGTACCCCCATCCAGTGAAGCTATTTTAAAATCATAGATGGTAATAGGTCTTTTATTCTCAACTGTTTTTTCACCAGAGTGCATAGGAAGATGATTTGATAATAAAATGAATAATGGAAGAAAAAGGAGTTTCATAAAATCGCTGTTTAAATTGATCGTAAAACTACATAATGTAAAACTTTTTAGCAGGCAAATGATCAGAGTTTAACATTCCTACATATTTCAAACCCTTTCCTGATATTTATAAATCAATAGGGAAATCATGGCCTGTTTATCCTATTGATGAAATCCATGACACCTGCCCTTGTTCTTTTCAGGCTTATTAAACTGTAAATCCAAGTGTGGCAATACTTAGCTTTGAATTATTCGTTTTCAAAATTTCCATGCCACATGCTTCAAGAGTAGCGCCGGTAGTGATAATATCATCCACCAGGAGAATATGTTTATTTTCCAATGGCTTCGGGTCAATAACAATGAAATTATTTTGCATGTTTTCCCAGCGTGCTATCCGGCCTTTAGTGGTTTGAGATTGTGTATTTATTTTCCGTTCTAATACGTTTTCCAAAAGTGGGATTTGCAATGACTGAGCAATTTTTTTAGCAAGAACTGAAGACTGATTAAACCCTCGGATCTTTTCTCTCGCTTTATTCAAAGGCATCGCTATCACTGCATCCAGGTTATCGTAACGCATAGAAAGGATTAATTCTTTACATAATAATTTACCGAGATAATCTCCAATATCTTTTCGGCCTTGGTATTTAAACTGAATGACCAACCGATGTAAAATGGAATCATGATTAAAATAATAAGCACTACCGGCATGTTGAACCGGTAGCCTGCCATAGAAAATTTTTTCCATCGCATTCTCCGGATGCTTAAAAAATCCGGTTTCCGGTAATTTGAAAAAACAGGCTGCACATAAAAATTGATCGGGAGATAATACATCACTAAAACATCCTAAACAATTATGTGGGAAAAATAAATGACTTAAGTCGCGAATTTTTGAAAATGCATGCGTAAACATATTTCAAAATACAACAGCCTTTGTATAAAATCAATAGGCTTAAAACAAGTTCTTATAAACTTCTTCCACCGTACCAACTTCCCTGATTTCAATTTTGAATTTCTTGCTTTGAAAATTTTTTTTGTTATACCTGGAAAGCATAATTTTTTCAAATCCCAGTTTTTCTGCTTCCGAAATTCGCTGCTCTATACGATTGACGGCTCTTATTTCTCCATTGAGACCCACCTCGCCTGCGAAACATAAATTTTCAGGTAGCGCTGCATCTTCATAAGATGATAATAAGGCGCAAACAATAGCAAGGTCTATTGAGGGATCTTCAACTTTGAGCCCTCCGGCAATATTGATAAAAACATCTTTCATCCCAAATGCGAAACCTCCTCTTTTCTCCAAAACGGCCAGTAATAATTGCAATCTCCGCATATCAAATCCACTGATAGTTCTTTGAGGTGTCCCATAAACGCTGGGCGTTACAAGAGCCTGTACTTCTATTAACAATGGGCGAACGCCTTCCATACTTGCGGCAATGGCGCTACCACTTAATACTCCCTCCTTCTGATGAATTAAAATTTCGGATGGATTTAATACGGGTTGCATTCCTGCTCCGGTCATTTCATAAATACCCATCTCCGCCGTACTCCCAAAGCGATTTTTTAAAGTACGAAGTATGCGATATGCATAATGTCTTTCACCTTCAAATTGCAGCACCGTATCTACCATATGTTCTAAAATCTTTGGTCCTGCAATACTTCCATCTTTGGTGATATGCCCAATAAGAAAAACCGGGGTATTCATTTCTTTTGCAAAGCGTTGGAATTCTGCGGCCGTTTCCCGTATTTGAGAAATACTTCCGGGCGATGCATCTAAAAAATCAGATTGCAAAGTTTGAATGGAATCAATGATAACAAGGCCGGGTTTTAATTTTTTGATCTCATTAAAAATAGTTTGTGTTACCGTTTCGGTAAGTAAATAGAATTGTTCATGGGCGATGCCAATTCTATTTGCACGCATCTTGATTTGTTCTTCACTTTCTTCTCCACTGATATAAAGAATCTTCTTGTCTTCAATAGCTAATGCATCTTGTAATAGCAAAGTACTTTTACCAACTCCGGGCTCTCCTGCGAGTAAAACAATACTGCCCGGAACAATACCGCCACCCAGGCACCTATTGAGTTCAGGGTCTTTGGTAAGAATCCGCTGCACCACATGAAAATCCACATCATTTAAAGCAACTGTTTTTACCGGCTTTTTCACATCACTGAACAATGATGTGTTTCCCGCATTTTTTTTGTCAGCAGATTTATCAATCACTTCTTCAATAAAGGTATTCCACTTCTCACAACCGGGACATTTCCCCAGCCATTTGGGGCTCTCATATCCACAGTTCCTACAAAAAAAAGCTACTCTTATTTTTGACATACTTCTTATTCAAGATTAATTTTCATCACACTAAACCGATCCGTATTTTAGATTTTAAGATCAAAAGAAAATGCAATTTAAAAAAGAAAAAAAAGCTGATAAGCCAGAAAATTTTTTGCATAAAAAAAGGTTGACACCCCTGCCAACCTCTTACTTACTAACCCATTAAATTCTTGCACTAAATTACAATTTTGAGCAATATATCAAAATTATTTTTTTGAGTAATTATATAATAAATGCCAACCTTTTAAACTTTTCAACTATCTAAATAGCTTATTATCAATAAATTACCAATTAATCTCGACACATTCCAACGTTTTTAAAAATAATTCTCTTATTGAAACTTAAAATGTATTCGGACTTTTCTCATCAAAGCTTAAAAAATAATAAAATCACCATTTCTGACAAGCCACACAAAAATTTATCCACATTTAATTTTTTTTGAAGCTTAAAGCTTCAGACAAATAAAAAAAACTTAATTTGCTAAACATTAACATTATGTATTATGAGAACAAAAATTTTATTCTTTTTTATGGCATTGATCTCTTTTCAGTTTGCCTTTAGTCAAAAAGAGGTAAGTGGTAAAGTGATAGATGCAAAAGATGGGTCTCCGATTGTTGGAGCCACCATCCAGGTTGTAGGTGCAAAAACGACCACTATTTCCGGCGCAGGTGGATATTTTACCATGAAAATGGATAATAAATCCCAAAAGCTCATGGTGTCATTCATTGGTTATGATAACCAGGAAGTAGAAGTAACAGATCAGAGTATTGTCATCTCCCTTGTTCAGAATGTAACTAACCTTAATGAAGTGGTAGTTGTTGGTTATGGAACCAAGCTGAGAAAAGATATTACCGGTTCTGTTGCCAAAGTAGGTGCCAAGGAATTGAATAATACACCTGTAACCAGCTTTGAAAGCGCAATGCAAGGACGCGCATCCGGTGTATATGTTCAACAATTAAATGGAAAACTAGGGCAAGGAATCTCGGTTCGTATTCGCGGTGCATCATCCGTTTCAGCAGGGAATGACCCATTGTATGTTGTGGATGGTATCCCTGTAATCACCAGCGACCTTTCCAGTAATGGCGCGGCCACCAATCCACTTTCCGACATCAATATCAATGATATTGAATCTATAGAAATATTGAAAGATGCTTCTGCAGCGGCTATTTATGGTTCACGTGCATCCAATGGAGTAGTCCTTATCACTACAAAAAAAGGAAAATTAGGCACTTCAAAAGTTGAGTTTGGATATTTCACCGGCCTTCAAAAGCCAACTGGTCACCGGGAATTTTTAGATTCCAAACAATATGTTGATTATTTTACACAAGCTGCTTATGGCGCTGCAAAACAAGATGTGATTTATGGGTATTATACCAATTTAGATGATGCTATTGCAGATGAATTAGATTATGTAAATAGTAGATTTAAAAGATATTCTGCAGATAATAATGATTGGAAAAAAGGGAAAGTGAATACAAATTGGGAAGACCAGGCATTTCAAAGAGCGCCTATTTCACAGTATGATATCAATTTTTCTGGCGGAACAGAAAGGACAAAGTTTTATGCATCCGGGCAATACCTGGATCAAAAAGGAATTTTAGTTAGAAATAGTCTGAAAAGATATAGTGCCAGATTAAACCTGGATCACATGGTGAATGACTGGTTAAGCATTGGTATGAATATGAGTTTTGCCAGGACCCTGAATGACCGGATATCTAATGACAACGCTTTTGCTACACCTTTACAAGTCGTAGCCCTTTCGCCCATTACACCCATCATTGATCCTCGTACCGGTTTGCTGAGTGGTGAACTGGATCCACTGACAGGGAATCCAAATACCAACTACCCTCTTTATTATAATCCGCTGATCAGTGTAGATAACTCAGTTTACAATACATTGGTGAATCGGACTTTGGGCAATGTGTATGCACAAGTGAAATTAGTAAAAGGGCTTTCATTTCGTTCTGAATTAGGTATGGATCAGTTAAACCAAACAGAAGATGCCTATTATGGCCGGCTGACAGCCCGGAATACAGGTGTTCCGAATGGGAGTGGCTTTTATACCTCAGATCAGTTATTGAATATTAATACCAATAACTTTTTCCAATATAATATGACCTTTAAAGAAAAGCATGATTTAGATATGGTACTCGGTTCAAGTTTTCAGAAACAAACATCAGCAAATTCAGAAGCAGATGGTGAAAATTTTCCAAGTGACGCATATAAAAAATTGGCTAGTGCAGCATCTAAAACCAATGCACTTTCATCCTCTACAGCTTTTAGTTTCTTATCTTATTTCTTAAGAGCAAATTATAAATTTGATGGTAAATACCTGCTTGCATTGAGTGGCAGGTATGATGGCTCATCCAGGTTTGGCGCTAATAACAGGTATGGCTTTTTCCCTGCAGGGTCAGTTGGCTGGGTAATGAGTGAAGAGAAATTCCTCCAGGATTCACGCTGGATAAACTTTTTGAAATTAAAAGCCAGTTATGGTTTAACCGGAAATGCTGAAATACCAAACTTTGCATCACGTGGCCTTTATTCAGGCAATGGCGGATATGGTGGAATTGCCGGTCAAAGACCTGATCAAATTGAAAATCCTGACCTGAAATGGGAAACCACAGCCGGATCAGATTTTGGATTTGAATTAAGTACATTTAAAAACAGGATAGAGCTTGAATTTGACTACTATACCCGAAACACCAGAGATTTATTACTCAATGTTGAGATACCCGGCACATCAGGTTTTGCTACACAATTTAAAAATGTAGGTAACCTGAACAATAAGGGTTTTGAAATCACGCTGAATACAGTAAACATTTCCAGTCATGATTTCAGATGGACCTCTTCTCTAAACTTTTCAAAAAATAAAAATGAGGTAACCAATTTAAATGGTCAAATACTGGGTACAGATGTAAATAAAGCCATTGAAGGTTTGCCTTTGGGTGTTTTCTACACAAAAGAATTTGCCGGGGCAGATCCCAACAATGGAGATGCCTTGTATTATAAAAATACGCTGAAAAGTGATGGTAGCATTGACCGATCCACCACCAATGATTACAATGCAGCTGCAGATGTGGTTGTAGGAGATCCTAACCCCGATTTTATTTATGGCATAGGTAATACGTTTAGTTATAAAGGAATCGTTTTAGACATTCTTTTACAAGGTGTAGGAGGTAATCAGATATATAATGGTGGCGGACAATATATGTCTTCCAGTGGAAGTAATGGCTTTGATAACCAAACGCTGGATCAATTAAATGCCTGGAAAAATCCGGGGGATATAACGATGATACCTGAAGCCAGATTATTTTATCCCAATGGGACTGATCCTTCCAGCCGATATATTTCAGATGGATCCTATATGCGGGTAAAAGCCGTTACACTCAGTTATACTTTGCCGGCTTCTATTATTTCCAGGTTTAAAATAAGCAGTGCAAAAATATATGCCAGAGCCCAAAACCTTTTCACCTTTACAAAATATGAAGGTTGGGATCCTGAAGTAAATTCAGATTACCAGGCAGATAACATTAATCTTGGACAAGATTTTTATTCTGCACCGCAGGTAAAAACAATTGTTTTTGGTATCAACTTAAGTTTCTAAAATTATTTAATCAAGTAACATAAAAAATCATGATACTAAACATAAAATATTTTGCAATGAAAAAAATTAATATAAAAATTATACCGGCCTTTATTTTTCTTATCGCTTGTTTTTCCTGCAATAAACAATTAGATATTAAACCCACACAAAGTGTAGAAAATGGTCAGGCGCTCAATACCAGTAATGATGTAGAAGCAGCATTAGTAGGGTCTTATAGCGACCTGATTGATTTTGATATGTATGGAGGAAGTATTTTCGTTTGTGCCGATTTACTAGGCGATAATAATGAACTTGAATGGTCCGGAACCTACCAGGGAATGACACAGATATATACGAAATCTATTCCCGTAGATAACCAGTTCGTATCGGATACCTGGCTGGCAGGGTATGCAGCCATTAATGATGTGAATAATGTATTGAGTGCATTGGATGTAGTAATTGATGAGAAAAAAGATCGCGTAGAAGGTGAGGCAAAATTTATTCGGGGTGCATGCTATTTTGATCTCGTAAGAATGTTTGGGAAAGCCTGGAATGATGGCAACCCATCCACCAATCTGGGAGTGCCCATTGTTCTTACACCTACAACTGTGATTTCAGGAGAAAGCCAGTTACCGCGGAGTACCGTAGCTGAAGTGTATGCCCAGGCATTACAAGATTTGAAAGATGCACAATCCTTGTTACCGGCAAAGAATGGATTCTTTGCAAATTCCGTTGCTGCTTCCGCAATGCTCGCTCGCATTTACCTTCAACAGGGAGATTTTGAAAACGCTGCTAATGCAGCAAATAAAGCTATTACCGATGCAACTGACAATGGGTATAGCCTGAATGCAAAGTATGCTGATGAATTTCCAAATCCTTCAAGTCCGGGTGCAGTTCCCAATACCCCTGAAGATTTATTTGCCATGCAGGTTACTACAAGTTCCGGAACGAATGTTTTCCAGGAGTTTTATTCTGCTAATGGTCGTGGTGATATTGCCATTACCAGCAATCATTTAGATTTATATGAATCCGGAGATGATCGTTTAAATCTATTTTATACTTCGGGTGGTTCTACTTATACCGGTAAGTTTGAAAATTTGTATGGCAATGTTCATATTCTCCGCCTGGCTGAGATGTACCTGGTAAGAGCTGAAGCCAACTTCAGAATGGGCACCTCCATTGGAACAGCTCCAGTAAATGACATTAATAAGATCAGAAACCGCGTGAACCTTCCGAGTTATACATCGAGTGATCTTACGCTGGATAAAATTTTACTGGAACGCAAACTGGAATTAGCATTTGAAGGTTTCACTTTGCACGACCTAAAGAGGACTGAAGGCGCTGCCGGTGTTTTCAATTGGAATGATCCAAAGCTTGTTTATCCCATTCCTCAAAGAGAATTGAGAGTTAATGCAAATCTTACACAAAATGACGGCTATTAAAAAAGCATTCTAAAAGCAATCTCATAAAACCCGTTTTATACAATTAAAACGGGTTTTATTTTTGGGTTATTAGAACGGTAGCATAAGCCATTACACCTTCTTCTCTGCCAATAAAACCCAGCTTTTCCGCGGTAGTCGCTTTTATAGAAATATCTTCAATGGAAACTTCTAAGACCTGGGCAATTACTTTGCGCATTTCCAAAACATATGGATTGATTTTTGGTTTTTCGAGGCAAATTGTACTGTCTATATTGATCAATTGAAAGCCTTTTTCAAGAATCATTTCATAGCATTTTTTCAATAGAATTTTGCTATCAATATTTTTAAAAGCATTATCAGTATCAGGGAAATGTTTGCCAATATCCCCCAAACATAATGCACCTAAAAGGGCATCACAAATGGCATGGAGTAAAACATCCGCATCACTATGACCCATTGCTCCCTGATAATGTGGGATTTTAATGCCTCCAATCCAAAAATCACGGCCCTCTTTCAGTTGATGAAAATCAATGCCGGTACCTATGCGTATTTTCATGCTGTTGAAAAAATGGACCGGGTAAATAATATGATACCCGGTCAAAAAAAATTAAAAATTAATACCCTTCTCCGCCTCCGCTATCTAGGTCAAACAATAAACTAAAGCGCAATGTATTGGATAAAGGGTTTCGTGTGACACCATTGCCCGAAGGGGCGAGATAAGAAAAATTGATATTAAATGAACTGTACTTTACACCAACACCGGCAGTAAAATACCTGCGACCACCTTGGTTTTTTCCTTCATAAAAATAACCAGCACGAATGGCAAATTGATTATTATACACATACTCAGCTCCTGGGGAGAAGGTGATGGCTTTATTACTAAAAGATTTAAACCAACTTTCGAAAATGCTGTAATTATGATAATTTGCCAGGTTTGTAGAATCTACGGTATTATCTCCGGTGTATTCCGGAACAGCCGGAACCAGCAATTTATTGATATCCAGAGCAAGGGTAAATTTGCTTGTTTCATTGAATACCCAGCTATAGGCGCCGCCTACACCCAAGTTTGCAGGAATAAAGTCCTTACTTTGAGCATCATTCGTATATCCTATTTTAGAACCCAGGTTTGATAAGGACAAGCCATAAGTAAAACCGGCTCCGGCATCATCTGTTCCATCATGATACAAAGAAAGATCCGCTGCAAAAGCATTCCCGGCTTTATAGGTTACACCGCCAAAACTTCCATTTGCTAAATTGGAATTGATATACCGAAGTGCCACGCCTATTGCAAAATTATCGGAAAGTTTCCTGGAGTATCCCAGATCAAAAGCCATTTCTCTGGGCCTGCTGGTTTGAAGATAATTTCCATTAAAATCAACGAACTGAATTTGTCCCAGGTTAAAATATCTTAAGGATGCTGAAATTGCCTGTTCATCATCCAGTTTATAATATCCTGCAAGAGTAGCCAGGAATACATCCTGAGCTATATCTTTAAGCCAGGGTGTATAAGTAATTCCAACAGCACCATTGCTTTTGGCGAAAGGTGTCTTTGCCAAATTCCAAAAACTGGCATTCGCATCCGGGCTAATGGCAATCCCGGCATCACCCATCCCGCCGGCACGTGCATCCGGAGAAATCCGGAGAAATGGCACAGCTGTTGTAACTATATTTATTGGCGCCGTTTGATCCTGTGCTTTTATATTTTGTGAAAAGACAATTCCGGTAAGCAATACAATGCTAATCGCTTTCTTCTGCAATTTGTTCATGAATATTTATTTTGTTATTTTAAGTATAGAAAACTGAACTTTATGGCCATTACAGCTATTTCGGTTTTGAAGTAAATTTTTTTCTATAAGCAGCTTGTTTTTGCAGAATGAAAATGAAAGCTAATTTGTTGATCGACAAATATAGGGTACATTATTTTTATTTTTACATTAACCTCCAAAACGTTTTTTTGAGGCAAAAAGATATATCCCGGGGATTTTTTTTATTTTGAAGAAATAAATCATTTGAAATCCATATATATTCGCAAATTGCATCTGCATTTTTGCAATATTTTATCAATGAAACCGTTTCTATATTCTACATAGGAAAAAACCAACCTTTAAAATGTTAAAAAAAATTCGAAATTATTCCTGGATGTCACTGGTTATTCTGACATTGCCTGCTTGTAAGAATGGACTTTTTAATAAAAATAAACATGAACAAAGTGCTGTTACCGGCTGGAATTACAATGACAAAAACCAGGGTGGTTACAATGTCACTAAGCCAAAAGATATTAAAACAGGCCCGGGGCTTGTTTTTGTTCAGGGTGGTACATTTACCATGGGGGCAACACAGGAAGATGTTATGAGTGATTGGAACAATATTCCTCGCCGCGTAACGGTCAATTCATTTTTTATTGACAAAACAGAAGTTGCCAATGTTCATTACAGGGAATATTTAAACTGGTTGGAAAACGTTTTTTCCGATCCCCAATACCAAGCGGTACTGGATGGCGCAAGACCGGATACATTGGTTTGGAGAAGTGAATTAGCTTATAATGAACCTTATGTAGAATATTATTTCAGGCATCCTTCCTATAATTATTACCCCGTTGTAGGTGTTACCTGGAGGCAGGCACATGACTTTTGTATCTGGCGGACGGACAGGGTTAATGAAATTGAATTAATTAAAAATGGCTATCAAAATAAAAACGTTATCAAGCAGGAGATGAATGGTGGCGGGCAGGATAATTTTAATACCAAATCATACCTGATGGGCGAGTATGAGGGTATTCCCGGTAAGCCCAAAAAGAATCCATTATTAAATTCCCAGGGGCAACCAAGAACCACCGTAAAATTCGAAGATGGTATCCTATTTCCCGATTATCGTTTACCAACAGAAGCGGAATGGGAATATGCTGCACTCGGTTATATCAATGAAAATCCCCAACCACGTAAATCAGAGAAGAAAAGAGGTGAAGAATTAATCGCCAATAAACAATTATACGCCTGGAAAAATGATGGCTTTGATAACTTGAGAGCAACGAAAAAAGGGAATATGCAAGGTGCATTCCTGGCCAACTTCAAAAGAGGAAATGGGGATTACATGGGTACTCCCGGCGGATTAAATGACCGTTCTGCAATTCCTGCGTCCGTTAATTCTTTTTACCCAAATGGCTTTGGATTATATAATATGAGCGGCAATGTGAATGAGTGGGTGGCAGACGTATACAGGCCCTTAACCGGAATTGAAGAAGATGATCTGAACCCTTTCCGAGGAAACGTTTTCACCAAAGTGGATTTGAGTGGTGGGCAAGGCAATCTTCGTGATAGTCTGGGAAGAATTAAATATATACCTGAATCAGATTCGGCTTTAGAAAACCGCAGAAACTATCAAAGATCTTATGCCATCAATTATATAGATGGTGACTCTGCCAGCCGTGTTTTCTATGGTTATGGCGTGACTACATTAGTAAGTGATAAATCAAGAGTGTATAAAGGGGGTAGCTGGCTGGATATGCCCTATTGGTTAAGTCCCGGAGCTCGGCGTTTTCTTGAAGAAGACGAAAGCAGCAGTACTATTGGATTCCGTTGTGCAATGACACATTATGGCGCACCGGAAGGCACTTCCACTAAATTACCGAATGGCAATTTTTTCCCAAAGAGAAGACAAAAAAGATAACTTTTTCATATGATTGTTTATTTTTAACCCACTTTTCAAAGTGGGTTTTTTTATTCCGACTTACTTTGGTTTCTAATTAAATTTGCATAAAACATCTTATTTAAAATTGGAAAAAGAACTTCATCATTTAATAACAGAAGCATTAAAAGAAGATGTAGGCGCGGGTGATTTTTCTACAATATGCTGTATCCCTTCTTCTCAAAGAGGTAAAGCTGTTTTAAAAATAAAACAGGCAGGTATTTTAGCAGGCGTAGATATTGCTAAAAAAATATTTGATTTCATAGAACCCGACACTCAATTTCAGGCATTTAAAAAAGATGGCGAATCAATGTCAGTTGGTGATGAAGCCTTTTCCGTAGAAGCACATATTCATACCATTTTAAAATGTGAGCGTCTTGTTTTAAATTGCATGCAAAGAATGTCGGGCATTGCAACCCTTACCAGGGAGTATGTTGAAAAGATAAAACAGTATCCTACAAAAATCTTAGATACCCGAAAAACAACGCCCAATTTCAGATTGCTGGAAAAAGAAGCCGTTCGGATCGGCGGAGCCTGTAATCATCGCTTTGGCTTATATGATATGATCATGCTGAAAGATAATCATATTGATTATTGTGGTGGCATCATTCCTGCCATTGAAAAAGCCTGGGAATATATACGGGAAAAAAAATTACCCCTAAAAATTGAGGTGGAAACCAGGACATTGGAAGATGTTTTACTCATCGCGAATCAGGCCAGGGGAAAGGTTTTTCGGATCATGCTTGATAACTTTTCCCCTGCAACTATCCGGGAAGCATTGCAGATTACAGATCATCATTTTGAAACAGAAGCCAGTGGCGGAATTCACCTCGATAATATCATTTCCTATGCAGAAACAGGTGTAGATTACATAAGCATAGGAGCGCTGATACACCAGGCAAAAAGTCTTGACCTAAGTTTAAAAGCAGTTTTTAATTAAACCCTATTCTGATGCCTAAAAAAAATTCAAGCCGCAATGGCATTGTTTATAGTACAGATCCCACTTTCTCCTTTGAGGAAAGTGAAGAAATGATTGAAACTTTAATTCCATCGTGTCAATCACTCATTATTAAATTAGAAACAAAACATCGTGCGGGTAAAACAGTAACGGCGGTTCATGGTTTTATTGGTAATCCCACAAATTTTTCCGCTTTGGAGAAAAAATTAAAAAACCATTGTGGAACAGGCGGCAGTGCTAAAGAAGGTATTATTTTAATACAAGGCGATCAAAGAGAAAAGATCTTTCAATGGTTGAAATCCAATGGGTACAACAAAACAAAAATTGGCTGATTCACTTTTAAATTTTGGAGAAAAAATGAAAAAACTTTTTATTGTATTTACCATACTATCCGCAATACCATCCTTAGCTCAGAAACCTGTGAGTGGCGGCCATTTAAAGCCCTTACAAGCCATTATGGATATTCGGCATTATACGATTACATTAAATGTGGACCCGGTCCAAAAAAGTATTCGTGGAAATACAGAAATTAGTCTTTTATTAAACCAAAAAACAGATACGTTACTTTTTGATCTGCAACATCTATTAAAAGTAGAAAAGGTATGGGTCAATAATAAACTATTGCCCTTTTATCAGGAAAATGATTATTTATATATCACATCAAAAAAAAGTTTTGATAATGGTCATCAAACGATCAAAGTTTTATATTCCGGGAAGCCCCAGGTGGCAAAGCATCCACCTTGGGATGGTGGTTTTACATGGGCTACAGATTCTCTGGAAAATCCCTGGATTGCCATTACAGATGAAGGTGAAGGAGCCAAAATTTTATTTCCATGCAAAGACCACCCCAGTGATGAACCCAATGAAGGGGCAGATTTAATTATTACAGTACCTAAAGGGCTGTCGGTTGCCGGGCCGGGTTTATTGGTAAACCAAACAATTTCAAAGCATACAACCACTTTCCATTGGAAAACAAATTATTCAATCAACAATTATTGTATTCTTTTTAATGTAGGAAAATATGATGTAGTTACACGCAATTATACCACGATTGAAGGTCATCAGGTGCCCATTCAGTTTTACGTATTAAGTTATCATGTTGATAAAGCGTCACATCATTTGGACATACTCGAAAAATCTTTGCATGTACAAGAAAAATATTTTGGAGAATATCCCTTTACAAAAGAAAAAATTGGTATATGTGAAACCCCTCATCTGGGAATGGAACACCAGACAATGAATGCTTATGGCAACCATTTTAAGTATCAAACAGTGGGTGGAGAAGATTTCGATTGGTTGATGCATCATGAATTAGGCCATGAATGGTGGGGAAATAAAGTGACCGCAAAAGATTGGGCTCATTATTGGATTCAAGAAGGAATTTGCAGTTTTGGAGATGCCTTATATGTATATGAGGCAGAAGGTGAAGATGCCTATCTTAAAAGGATGCGGGAGATTAGTTATGGCATTCAAAATAAATTGCCCATTATCCTTGGAGATGAAGTCATAGAAGAAGATGCCTATCAACCTGATCTTTATAGTAAGGGCGCTTTTTTCATGCACACGTTACGCTATGTTTTGGGTGATCCTTTATTTTTCCCAACATTAAAAGGTTTTATTTCAAACCCATTATATACTTATCACAACCAGGTAACAACAGATGACCTGGAAAAATATTTTAGCGCAGCAGCACATCAAGACTTAAAACCCTTATTTGATTTTTATTTACGCACTACCAGTAAGCTTGCCATTGAAATTCATGAAACAAATGATCAGAAATATGTGGCCAGGTTTCTTAATTATGAAGGCGTTTTACCTTTGGATATTCAAACGGATACCGGTATTACCCGAATGATGATAGATGCCAAAGGAGTTTCATTTACCAGTAAGATCATGCCCATCGCAGATCCTAAAGGATTTTATTTAAAAACAGTTTTATACGATTAAAAAAGTTTATATTCTGTTTAGCATGGAAATCTTATTTCATCTCACCCGGATGATATTGCTTTTCAGCATTTTTCAGAACATCATCTTTATAAAATAACACGTCTTTAAATTGACCTTTGGCATACATCCATCCCTGGTCAAAAAAATGTGGCGACTTTATATCACCGCTTTCACCTCCGGCCAATAATGATTTGGCTTTTATTTTGTCTCCAAACTCTACTGCACAAATAAAACTATTTCCATTCACCCCATATCTTTTTAGGGTACCAGGGAAACTACGGCTGCTGTACGACGGAATCATTCCCCAGGTGGAAGAGGCAAATGCTACAGGGTAACTGGGTGCTGTGTCATCAAAATGTTCATTCATATTATTGCCAATTCTTTGAAACCGATTAATGTCACCCCAGGGTATATCCCATTTCCCAAATGTAGATTTCAAGGTTTCCACTGTTTCAGCAAAGGCAGATAACAATGTTTGAGCAGATGCATCCGCAGCAAATAATTTTGTTTTTTGAACAATATCATTTTCCTCATCTTCTATCACAGAAGTTTTAAAGATAGCCGGTAATAATTTTTCCCCCCAATAAACAGCCAGCGTAGTTGCAATGGAATTTTCTCCACAATGATAATCCCACTTTTTGATGATGGCCATTGGATCCGCCAATGAAGTTTTTGAACTTCCATTTTGATATGGAGTCTTATCATATGCTTTTATCAATGCCGGGATTAAAATTTCAAATGCAGCCAAATAGGTATCATACCCTTTTTCAATGACTTTATCAAGCGTATAGGAATGTTCATTTCCAAGGATACGCAATGCATTAATGCCTCTGAAATTCTGCCCATCCGGGGCCATATAAGGAGGATAATTTTCTTTCCGTGGACTATATGCACCAGCTGCTGTATATGGTGTAGAATTACAATTCTCCAGCCAGCCGTTAGGCGGATTATATATATGTACACTTTCATTCACACTGTGCAATCCTTTCCATTCAGTTGCTGAAACGGTACCATCAACTGGCTTGGACCAATCATAATTCGTGTCCCTGATAGGAATAAAATTCCCATGCCAATATGCTATATTCCCTTCAGCATCTGCATAAACTGTATTGTTGGATGTATTAGCCAGCAGATTCATGACCTCCTTATATTCTTCAAAACTCTTTGCTTTTGTACGCTGCCAACTTTGAATGAGTCCTTTAATATCCCGATTATTCGATTTCACACTTATCCAATGGCCATCTCTTATAGCCATTACAGGGCCATGACCGGTATAAAATGTCGTAAAAGATTTTGTGGAAACGTCTTGCCCATCTTTGTAGGCTATCTCAATTTTCTTTTGTATTACTTTTTTTTCTGTATGATCATATTGATAATAATATTGATCGTCATTCTTGGTAACTGTTTCAATGTATGCATCAGAAACATCGGTATAGCTGGACGTGTGCATCCAGCCGCAATGTTCATTAAAGCCCTGGTAAACGAAAAACTGACCCCATGTAACAGCGCCATAAGCATTGAGCCCTTCTTCACTCACCACATGCACTTCCGGGCGAAAATAAAAAGTAACATGGGGGTTAATGTATAAAATGGCATGATGGGATGCAGTAATGGAAGGAGCAAATGCAAAGCCATTAGAACCCGTGGGCGTTTCCAGTTCTACTTGTCTTTTTGTGATAGGAATGGCAGTGCCTCCATAAAAGTTTTGTAACTCATCAACGCTAATATCGGCAATACTTATAGCGCCAATGCTTCCATCTGTCCAGAGTAGAGGATACCAGGGTTCAAATTTGTTTAATAATTTTGGCTTCACATCTTGATGTGTATATAAATAATAATTGATCCCATCAGCAAAAGCATTACATAATTTTTTCAACCAAAATGGGGATGTTTCATAATCCAGTTTTGCTTCGGTGGTATCAATAATCATCCGGATTAGCAAGTCATTATACAAATCCTTATCCCCATTTACTTCAGATAACCTTCCAAGCTTTTCAATATAATTCAATTCAACCCGGTAAAAATCATCTTCACACTGCGCATATAACAAACCGAATACTGCATCAGCATCCGTTTTCCCATATATATGTGGAACCCCATAATGATCACGAATAATGGTAACATGCATGGCTTGCTGTTCCCATTTCTGAACATCCGTTTTGCTGATTGGTTGCGCAGAAAGGGTCAAAGGGTAAAGTAATAGCAGGTATATTTTTTTCATTAAACAAATATAAGTTTTCCAAGTATCATTAAATGATGAAAATAAAGGGCTAAAAATTCTTTTGAATACATTTAATGCCATCATTAGGCACTATGAATTATCCGTTTAATCATTTTCCTTTTATACCTAACAAAGCTCATTAATTTTGGTAAAAAAAAGGAACCATGACAAAAAGAAAGAAAGCCGTTTTTAATTGGAGTGGTGGAAAAGATTCCTCATTAGCACTTTTTAAAATTCTTCAAGAAGATCAATTCGAAGTTGTTTCTCTTTTAACAACAATCAATGAAGAAACGCACACTTCCTCAATACATTCCATTCCGCTCGTACTCTTAAAAAAACAAGCTGAGCGTGTTGGAATCCCTTTATATACCGTTAGCCTCTCCCGGGATCACATATCCTATGAAACCGGCATGACAAAAGCGATTGAACATTTTAAAATAAAAGGAATTAAGCACTTTATTTTCGGCGATATCTTTTTAGCAGATGTAAAATCTTATAGAGAAAGTAAACTCAATCCTTTAGGTATTGAAGTGATTGAGCCATTATGGGGCTTATCTTCCACAGAGGTGATGCATGAGTTTTTAAAATCTGGTATTCAATCAAAAATAATCGTAACTCAAGCCGATAAATTAGGTAGAGAATTCATTGGCAAAGAAATTAACCAAGACTTTTTAAATTCTATTCCACATGGAATTGATATGTGCGGTGAAAATGGCGAATATCATACGATTTCTTATGGAGGGGGACCATTTCATACAAAACTGGATTTTGAGATAAAGAAGATTAATAAAATTTCATACACATTTAAAATGGATGATGGGGAGTTAAAAGAATTTGAGTACTGGCAGGCAGATTTATCCAACCCTTAAAAAAATAATACTCTTTGAGATCTTGAATATTAAAATACACTATATTCTTTTATAGAGATTACTTGAATAAAGCAGTTATTTACTGTGTATTATACGTATTCCAAAAAATTGTGAAAAGAACACTCTTGATATTACCAAGCTAATCACAGCAATCAAATTAGACTGCTGAATTGATTATGGTAATATTTACCAGCTGCTTTTATTATTGTATACTCGAATGAATACCATACAAATCATAAAAGAAACATCAGCCATTTCATTCTGTACAACAAACTTCAGGAACTTCCATTAAAGTAGAAGTGCGTAATATTCTATGAAAGCCTAAATCGGTCGTTAATGGTCTTACACCTTCATCTGGGGTATAAGAAAATGGTTGTTGAGAATTGCCTTCAACGGAGTACCTCCGCATATATTCAGCATGTATTTTGCTTTGCATTTCATGCATTCCTTCTCTTATGCCACCCATATAATTTTTAAAATTTGTCTGTGCTGTTACGGTTTTTTTATTATCAAAAATTTGATTGGATGTGTTTGAATGATCCATATCCCCGGATGTATAATATGCCTGTTCATATTGTTTTCTTTTTCCCGGAGTAATAAAAAAGTTTTCATAACCCGGCATCATTTCCACACATAAAACACTTAAGGGGCTATCTTTCGGCAAGCCCATTTGATCCAATAAATATTCAACCTCCGAATTTAGCCATCCGGTTAAACCTTGTGGGGTAGCATCCGAATTGATAGTAGATGCATAAAGGGTCTTCTTTTCTTCCGGAATAATTAATTTTCTATCTGATAATAAAATATTTCTCATATCGCTGTCATCAGCCATTCTTACCTGTGCATATAAAAGTGCCCAAATTTCTGTTCGTGGCGGCTTATTGGTTACATTTCTTCCATCAAATACGGTTTGAGCATAAGGTGCCGAAACTGTGATAAATTTCTCATTTCGGTTTGGTACACAAAATAATTGTGGAGATGGATGTTGTATCCCCGTACTTCTCAATGCTCTTCCAAAACGGCCATGCGCAGTACTCCAGGGAATTTTATGGCCTACCCGGAATTCATATGTGTACATACCAAACATCTCAAGTGATTCAGTATGCATACCGGGTGGCAGGGGCAATATAAAATGCACCTTGCTATCCGTTGCAGGGATCATTTCCTGCATAGCAAATAAGCCTGCTCTGTCATCACTGGAGGAAGGACTGATTGTACGAATGTATTCCGGATCTAAAGGTAATGAGGGTTCTTTTTTGGCAAAGAATAAATCTAATTCCCATTGTGCCAATAACACATCAGGCGCATAATTCAATACCCGGGCAAAATAAGTATCATACGTATTTTTAAGTGGCTCTGCAAATTCTATCCACAAGTATTTTTTCCGGTTTTCGGTATTTGCATATTTTTCATCCCTTTTATAAGGGCTCATTGAAATCCCGGCGCTTACAATTTTAGGAACTTCCGCAGGAGGTATCGTGATCGGCAAATGAAGGTAGGTAATGATCTCTTTATCTACTTTCAAAGTAGGATTTTCATTCGTTTTAAAATGAACTTCAATCCTGTAAGCTACGAATATTTCATCCGGGAAATCTTGCGGATTTTCTTGCTTTGGTTCCACAGCATCTATAAAACAGGCATAAGTTTGCGACCTGTCTGCATTGATTAAAGCAGTAAGATTAATTGCCTGCTTCATCGTAATATCTCCCACTAATTCTTCTTTTGCAATGGCCTGTATGTCATTGTTATTAAAAATTTCTTCTGTTGAATTTGACTCCAGGAATTCTTCACGATTGGTAATTCCCATAGCATTCATTGCAGTTCGCAGAAATATTTTCCTTCTGAAAACAGATAGGCTTGTCGGCATGATACCATCCCAACTCCAGTCCCTATTAATCAATAAAGTAATTGGGACAATCCAATGATTCAGCAAATCACTTTTTGATGAAAAAGTAATACTTGTATTATCTGGTGAAGCTGTATTCCTGATAAAGCGGCTTACGCCAAATTGCCAGCGTTGGCCTTCTCTACCTATTAAAGACATTCCCTTGGAATTGGCGCCAATAGCAGCTGACAGCCGGTCCATTAAAGTAGGTATTTGATTGGAGTCTGCAAGGTTTTCAATAATTAATCTATTAAACGTTGTTACACTCAGGTTATCTTCAGGTTGCAAATAAATGCCTCTGATCATCATTTCCTCCCCGGTCGCTTTAAAGATATTTTTTTCCGATTTAGCCGCTTTCCGGGTCATAAAAGTAGTTGGCGTCCCTTTCAGCTCTATACGATTATACCCCTGATTATCAATACCTCCATAGTAATCCGTTTTGCTTTTTGTGATAGCTCTTACCGTAATGCGGATATCTCTGGCTGTAGGTAAAACTAAATCTGTTCTTTGATTGATATCATTATTGCCGGAGGTATTTAAACCAAGATCATCTAATTGTGTACTTCCTGAAAAAGCCAGGGTCAGAGCATCTATAAAATTTAATTCCAAATCCATCTTGCTGGTTAATGATGGATCAAATGCCCTTCGTGTTACATACAAAAAAGCAAAATTTTCTTTAGCATTTAATTTTCTAACTGTGGTATCTAAGGCAAGAGATCTCACTTCAACAGTAATTTCTACTGTATCCACATCAGGATCAGGTAATCCAACTCCTCGTTTTAAATTTCCCGAAATAATATTATTTGCATCATCAATTAATTTCTCTACACCATCGGAATATGCTCCAGTAAATAAAACAGAAGGGTAGCCAAGTAGTGGCCGCTTTAAAGTAATTTTTGAAGCAGTAAAAAAATCTGTATCCACCGTTGGTAAAATGGATATAAAGTCAACCTGCTGTGGAATAACATGTCTTTTAAAAAGGCAATTCGTGATTGGTGATGGTGCATCATATTGAGGTTCCATTTCAACTATAGGGCCACCACCGGTAATATCACTCATACGAATACGAAACTCGTATTCATGGCCATAGATTAATTGAATATTATTCAGGCCGGCCGGTTGATAAAAAGTATTTTTAGTTGCTTTAAAAGGTTGATCATCTACAGGATCATAATTATTTTTCGGACTCAGGTGATTAGAAACAATTTCGTCCTTATGATAAATAGCAATGGCATCTTCATCTTGTAATGCAAGACTTTTCCCAATCCATTGTGCAAAATATGCCGGTAACCAAAAATGGGAGCCGGGCCCCTGATCCGGCTTTGTGGGATATACATCAATTCCTAATTCCAGCTCATCATTTTTCGAACCAATTTTTTCATCATCCAGATAAACATCCTGTTCATATTTAACATTACAAAGAGAAATCCATTTATTAACCGGATCTCCTTCTTTGACTTTTTCCCGCACGTCTACGCGATATTGAAAAACACCCAAAGGCGCATCAGCTCTGGAGCCTGTTCCGGGGTCTTCCATCATTTGACGAGCATGCCATTCAGCTATTTGTTCGTCATCCCACCCAAGCCTTATACCAATATCACTTGTAACAGGAGATTCATCGTCTTGTTCCTCATTGAGCAGGTGATTACTAATGGGCTGGGAATGATGAACTATTTTACAAAATCCATCATCGTATGCAGCAGCTTCTGCAAACATTTTATCAAGAATAGCTGTCGAAGGTGCTATGGGTTCATCAGAACCCGGAGGGTTTGCATTCAATAATACAGGAAAGACTACTGCAGAAAAAAGATCCCTGTTTTTAGTTAAATCCAATGCCGGAATGCGGGCAGCATATCTTTTTACGAAATTTGGATCTGCTGAAACTTTTGGGAAATAACTACAGTCAGGATGCAAATCAATGTATAACCAACCACCATTTTTAAAAGAATGATCAGCAAGTTTTATTTCCAATAATTCATGAATAAAGCCGCATTTCTTCGCCAATTCTTTGTGACGGAGGCAAAAAGCAAAGATTTTACCCCAACTGGTTTCATCTGAAATAGCAGCTCCAAAATTAGGATCAGGATCAGGATTATTTTTTATAGCACAATGATATTCATCGCCCGTTACGGTAACCTCCTTATTTCTTGCAGAAGTAAAATTAAATGCTTCCCGGTAAGACTGGGGTAAATATTTTTTCATTACCTGGAAATTCTTCATGTCTGTTCTGGCATCCGCCTGGTTAGCTGTTTTGGTTATTTTAAAACGGCTTTCCAGTGAAGTAAAAATATTTTGAGCTGCTGAAGGAATTCCTGTACCAGCGAGGTCATAAACTGTTGCTGGCAAATCCAATCTCGGGTAATCATCTAATGCATTTATAACAACTGCCTGCAAATGCATATTGGCATTGACCCAGGCAGGGCTCAGGTCCGTTGTGGTTAGTGGATTATAATTTCGGAGAATGGATAACACATTAATAAATAAAGTACTTCCTTCATGTTTTTGTGGAAATGCTATTAAGCTTATTTTGGGTATCATAATAATATTATTTATTTTCTTAAGCTATTTGCCTGGTTTCCTGCCAGGTTTCAGTTTCATGAATATTAATCACAAACACAATACTAATGTCTATTCTGAATGACACCTGGGCAATACAATCTGTTCTTCCTGAGCCAATTTCTTTATGTATTTTTCCACTGGCTTCAATGAGTATTTGTATGGTTACTATTCCGCCAAATATTTCAGCCCGGCCTTTGAAAGTAATAAATGCAGCTACAGTAATTTGGGTAGTATCTAATGACATCTCTATACCCACACCATAATATACGCTTACGTTTCCTACGACCGGGATACCAACCATCAACTCCACACCAAATCCCAACTTCAAATAAAGACCAGGCCCTTTAATAGTATCTGCAGAGATTTTCAAATTAACTTGGCCCACTGCATAAATTGTAGCAGCGGCAAGACTAACACACATCACGTGTAATTCGGCACCAAATTCAATAAATGCACCGGCGCTTAATGCCGGCAATCCTGCCGGTGGTAATTCCATGCCCATATTGAAATAAACACCCAACTTCATGTTTGCTTTTAATCGTAAGGGTGTTGTGGGGCCATCCAGATAGGCGGGTGGAAATTGCAATACCGGAATTTCTTTATCTGCCTGAAATTTGTATTCCCAATTATTGGGGCTATTACTCATGGCAATCTGCAGGCCTTTTTTTACAATATCTGCATAATCATTGCTGGTACCAATCATTTCGAGGATCTCCAAAATATCAATGATTGGTTTAAGGCCATGGCCGGGTATTAGTTTTGGCCCTTTAAATTCAGGACTTTCGCCTTTTGCAGTATCAAATTTTCCTGAGATCATAAATAATCTTTCCATTCCCACCAGGTCCACGACCATGGTAACATCATTCATTTTATTTACCCAATTATTTACCTGGCTATTGATATCAACATTTAAAATTCCATCGCTTGTTTTATTGCCATCTGCATCGGTGGCAGCATACTCTATATATACTTTTAAAATACCGGGTTTGTCAATAAAAGTGAATGAAAAGTTTTGGAATTTTTGTTGCAGCATTTTTGCAATATTCGTTGCTGCTTTATCAACCATTTGAAACCCTTCTTCAATTATTTTTGTGGCACAGCCTGCAGCATCAAAATCAATTTTTTCCAATCCATCCAGGTTTGGAAACAGCCCTTTACTATTTAATAATTTATATGCATCACCCAGGTCAGGCATTGTACTATGCAAAAGCGCTTCTCCCATCTTGAAGAATGGGTTTCTGAAAAGAATTTTTTGCGTATCCGTATTTTGTAAAAAAGCATACTGCGTTTCCCTGTCTTCCGCATTTTTAAACAATTCAGGAATTGCTGTAATCTCTTTTGGATGCGATTGATCCGTCACTATCCCATTTATTAATAATCCTTGCCTGATTAAAGAAATTGCAGTTTCTGTTACGGGAACAACTTCCTTACTGGATTTAATATGTTTAGCAAGACTCCAGCTCCCATCTTTTGGTAACACCGGCATCCCCTCAACAGCTGTTGCAAAAACAATTTTTCCGGATGTATTCAGGCTATGGTTCACCTCTACCCTGCTTACTCTCATCTTTTGTCCGCTTCCATGAATATTCACCATACAATCTACCGGGCCGCCTAATCCATTTTGAATGTTTAATACTTTACTAAAGAATTCTGGTGAGAGAATAACTCCCTTAGGCGCTACCTGTAAATAACCTATCATTTTTTTAGATGGCACAAGTCGACCAACCGGAACACCATGGGCATCCTTTGTGGTGCCATCAATATCCGTTATATATACGTCCGCATCAAAATAAACCGGAACCATTTCTACTTTGAGATTAACTCCGGCTCCTACAGATACTGCCAGGCCGGTATTATTGTCTATATAAACACCGTAATTTTTGAACCAGTTTTCTTCAAGCGGGGCAAGGTCATTTTCTACTATATTTTTTACATTAAAGACTCCTTTTACCAGTCCCGGATGGAAATCATAATCAATTGATGGCTCTGCCAGTGTTTTGAAATCATATACACCATCACTATCCGCTCGCCAGCCACTATCAACCCGATATTCAAATCCTGTACTTCCTCTATGCATGGTTATAGTGCGCACAACCCTGATCCCCCATGGATAAATAATACTCCTAACCTGGATAATTTCTTTAGCCACCCTGCCACGCCATACATCGAATATGGCCTGTGAAACCTGAGCTATTTCAGCTTTCTTATTGAGCCAGCTACTAAAGACCTGGGCGCCATATCCTGTGAAGTCATATCTTTCTAATGGAATGCCTCTTTGAATAAGGCCATTCACTCCAAACTCATTATTAAATATTTCAGTAGGTGTTTTACCCAAAATACTCCAGGAACCATTCACATATATATGGTGCACATTTGAATTCTGAAAAGTTTGCCCTTCAAAAACGGTGTTACCTTCATTAGGATTTTTTCCTGCCCTGGTAATTATTTGCCACCCGGCCTGAGTGCCATTTCCAAATGCCGCTTTTAGTAATTCTATTTGGGCACCTTTAGTATTGGGTGTTGGGTAGTAATGATTTTCCTGGTCATATCGCCCAATGGATGTCATTCCATTTGGCAATGTAAAAATACTCCATGCCTTGAAGTGACTATCCGATGGATATTGATCGGTTAATTCTTTTACTGCCGGTATAGGCGCCATAGTAACCGGTTTGGTACCCGTATTTCCAATGATGGCTGGAAGTCCATCATCATCAAATTTCAAAACACCCAGTGGAGGATCCCATGGTGTAGGTGGGTTATTAATATCCGCTGCAGGTATATTAAATAAGGGTTCCCAGCTTATTTGTGGTACCGTGAAGATGCGTACAAAGCGACTGGTAGCAACAACATCCATTCCTTGAATAGCAAAAGGATTTTCCTGCTCATCATTATCTTCAATAACATACTTTTCTCCAAAAATGAGTCGTTCATCCGTAAAGCCAATATTAATGCCCAACAAATCTGCCTGGGTGCTTACATCCAATAAACTAAATAAGGATGTATTAGGCAGACGTGGTGGAGCATTATTCACCATAGAAACTGTACTTCTTGTATAGGCTTCTTGCGAATAACCCGCACGATCATACATTCCTGATTTTAATGTATCCAAATGTTTATTAAGCGCATTAGCATTCCTTTCAGCAATTGACTTATTTTGTTTTAAGTTAAAGGCAATTGGCTTGTCAGTAACCAAAGATTTATAACTATTAGTTGGCTGTGTCGTTTCATGCAGGGTAGGCGTAGGATTGTAAGGTGAAGTATTTTGTTGTTCTCCTCCATCCACATCTCCCCATAGAAATACTACAACAGGTAAATCTTCTTTTTGCCATTGAAGTAATGCAACTAAAAGCTGGTTGATTGAATCTTGTGCAATGAGTTTGTCTTGATTTCCTTTTTCACGAATCGAGCGTTCACGGTAAGCGGTTACATTGCTAACATAAGGATCAGGCAAAGTAGGTAAATAATGCAAGAGGCCAAAAGACAACAAAAGAACTGTTTTTGATAATATACCGGGTACATCCAATTCTCCGTATAACAAGAATCCGGCTATTGGCGATACTGTAAGTAATGCATTGTTTAATCCAATTGCTTTGGGTATAAAATATACTGGGGTATTGGGTTGTGCATTATTATCTGTCAGCAAATTATTATCATATAACATGATCAAATTTTTGCTATCAGAAAAGCTAAGAATAAAGAAGGTCGTTTTACTTTTCAAGTCGAAAGGCATAGCTGCAACATCTACAGGCTTATCTATGTCGGCATAGCAATCTGTAAATGTCATGATGGATTCATTCCCTGTTTGAATACTGTTGTAGAAAAAAAGGAAATGATCAGTAAACTCAAGTTGAATTTTATTCCAATTATTTTTTTTGTTTTTCCATAATGGATATTCCTGTTTTGCAAAATTTCCAAATGCGTCAGTGTCTGTAATAGATATCCGTCCCGGCTCTGCCAATAACCAGGGTGACCTTAATTGAATCCATACTTCATTTTGCAAATGAATATCTGATAAACCTTTCCATGTCACTTCTATCCCGGTTTTTAAATTCATCATTAAAGCCCCTGCTCCATTAGCTTCCAGTGTATTTTGAATATCTATCCGGGCACAACTAAAACTCCAGGCGGCCTGACTGATGGCGGCTTTCCCTCTAAGAGGGATAACTATTGATGCTGATTTAATGTTGAATGATGTGGCATTTACCTGAAAAGGTATCAGTACCCTGTTCATCTGTGATAAATAAAAAGCAGGCACTTCAGGCTCATAGGTAAATTGATTGTCTTGCTCATATAATTTCCAGCTTGCATCACCGGCGGATGTAATATGCGCACCCGTATGACTAAAATAAAAAGAAATTTTTTCAGGTAAATTGATGGTTGCATTTTTTGCATCTATTCCAATATTTCCCGGTGCTTCTCCTGAAGCAATTTGTGGCGAGAGTATTAAATCAACAGTAACCATTATACCTGGGGAAACCTGGATGACTTCATTTTGTAAACTGATATTTTGAGAAAATACGATTGATCCACTTTTCAACTTCAATCCGATAAATTCATCGTCAGGAGCATCATGGGTAAATAATGCAGCATTGATCCAGGCACTGCCTTCCGGTATTGTGAATTTACCATACTGAGTATTGATGGGAGACAAAAGTGGTACATTCAATGGCAGGATGATAGCAGGCTGGCTTGCTCCCTGCAAGTATATCTTTACCCCTTTTTCAACTTTGTAAATATCATACCAAATCGGCCTTCCATGTGTTCCTGTGATTGGTCCAATGGTTGCAGATACCAAAGCGCCTCTTGCCCATTCCGGTGCGCTGCTTTTTATTTGGCTTGTATGAAAGGGAACTTCTCTTCGAAATACCCTTATTGCAGAAGATTCTTTTTCCGTACCGGGCTGAGTAAATAATGCCTGTAAAGACTGCGATTGCTCATCTCTTATTTTCCCGGAAACAGGCTTTTGAATTTTTTCAAAAAGGAAAGGATGACTCATACTATGCCCCTGTTGATTGGAGAATATTGCTGATGCCATTCTTTCTTTTAAACTATTTAACTGGCTTTGTTCATTTTCCCCATTATCAAATTCAGTGGATATTTGACCTAGAACTTGCAACAACAATTCTTCATTCATAAAATTAATTTTTAAAAAAGAGTAAAAATGAAAATCAAATAAGGTGGGGAATAGAAATATAACTCAACTACCTGAATAATTCAAGTGAAGGTTCTCAATTTTAAAAAAATAATTTTTCTTTAACCAAATTAAATATGATTCACCTTTTTTTGATTCATTTACTTTTGCAACAAAAAAATGCGAAACCTGAGGTTTTTTCTTCCGGCCATTGGCTGGCTCATTATAACAACAACTTTACTGATTATTCCAGGAAATGATCTCCCCAAAAACGAATTTCTCCAGTTGATTCATTTTGATAAGTGGGTTCATATTGGATTATTTTGTGGCTTAAATTTTCTATTCATCCTGGGGCTCATACAAAAAGGTACGTTTTCAAAAAAAACATTCATAATTTGTTCGATTGCTTGTGTACTTTATGGAATTACTATGGAATATGTGCAAAAATATTTTGCCTTTGAGAGAAGTTTTGATATTACAGACATTTTAGCGGATACCGTTGGTGTTGTGATAGGGTATTTTGTTGCGATATATATGTATAACAAAAAAATAGGCCCCTGTAGAAACAGGAGCCGCAACCAAAACTAACTGCTTATGAGAAAATTTAATATCGTTGAATCATTTTAATCTTATTTCTTATAATGTTTGCAAACCAAATGCCAGAAAATTTTAATTAATTGTTAATGGCTATATTCTCTCAAACTTTGTTCTACAAATTTCTAAATTAATTTCTAAATAGAATTATAAAATAGTCATTCATAAAAAATCTTACAACCATACGATTTTTTTCAAGAATGCCGGAATGCTTGTAGAATCAATGGTTACAGGAGATATATAGTAACAAATAATATATAAGGGCTTTTATTTTTTACTCTTTTTTGACAAATAGAGCCAATAAGGATCCGGTAAAAGTTGATTGAAATAAAAAACAGTGCTCAAAAAAGAACACTGTTTTTTTAATTTAGAAATTTGATCGTCAGATATGAAAGAGATAAGCAACAGTAATCGTAAGCGCTCCGGTATGATCTGAACCATTCGCCGTATCTTTTTGAATTGTTGTAAGGCCATAATTTCCGCCCACTACAAATCGTAATATACTTTTTGACATGTCAAAAGAAATACCGAGACCGCCTTGAACACCATAATTAAATGACTTAATATCATCCTTAATATTTGTTGTATGATCAAAGCTTTGTGTAGGGGATACCGGGATCGTTAATTGTTCGTCTAAGTAAATCATCCCTTCACCACTTGAAACATTTTTTGCACGTAATAAGAACCCTCCATACACACCTGCCTGTAACAGGAAATGCATTTTAGATAGTGAACTAAAGGTATAAGTGGCCATAACCGGCACCTCAGCATAGTTCATAACAGCTATGTTGCTGAAATCTGCATATAAATATGTAGGTATAGGTGGATTATTAGGATTTGGAATAGCCTGTGCCCCGATACGTTTTCCTCCCTGCGAAGCAAAATTCAATTCTCCCGTTAGGGCAAAATTCTCAGAAAGATGAACATCGGCTACCAAACCCATATAAGGACCTGAACGGGATTTCCAGTTATTATCCAATGGATTATCCCCTTTTGATTTTAAATTGGGAATACTTACCCCGGCTTTAGCACCTAATGAAATGGATACCTGGGCAAAAGTATTATTGCTGAATAATACCAGGCATGCAAATGCCATGACAATTACTAAAATTCTTTTCATACATAGACAGTTTTAGGTTGATTGTGATATAGATTATTTAAAAAGATTTTTCACTTTATCCAAAATACCGCCACCCTCATTACTACCTCCTTTGAGCATGGACATCAGGTCTTGTAAGTCTGTATCTCCATCTCCGTCGGCATCAAAAGCGCCACTTTTAAACTTATCCATTAATGATTGCACATTTAATCCGGCTGATTTTCCTCCGGTTAATTTGTTGAAAATACCTTGAAGATCAAATTGACTATCATTGGGATCATTTGTTTTATGAACGAGGTTCTTTAATACATCCGGTATCAAGCCTGAAGCCATTCCGGAAGCTTGTGACTGTTCTAATCCAAATTGATTTTGTAATTGCTCTTGAAAACCATTTTGAATATTTTGTGCAACTGCATTTTGTGTTACTTCCTGTTTCCCACTAAACATGGAAAGCAGGTCCTTGATTTTACCATCAGAAATGGCTTGCTGAATACCACTCAATACTGAATTAGAAGCAAGATTGATTGCTTCGTTATTTTTTTCATTTGGAATAGCATTATTATTAATTATTGCATTTCCTGCCTGATTCCTGATGAGGTCTGTCAATTGTTCTAACATATTTGTATATTTTTTTTGGAAAATTAAAACTTTCTTCTCATTGCCGGGTAGATATTTTTAGTCAAGGCTCTGATTTCCGGCAGCTGCTTGTTTCAAAATACGGTCATATTGTTCAGGTGTCAGGTCATTATAAAAAAAGTAAACCGGATCAATGGGCTGGCCGTTTTTATGTACTTCATAATGACAATGCGGGCCTGTGCTTTTTCCTGTACTACCAACATATCCTATTACTTCACCCCGTTTTACATATGCTCCCACCTTTGCTTTTATCTTGTACATATGCCCATATAAAGTTTCATACCCGAATCCATGATCTATAACTACATGATTGCCGTAGCCTCCGGCATTAAAGTCTGCTTGTGTAACACGACCATCTGCAGTAGCATAAATGGGTGTCCCCTGGGGTGCAGCAAAATCCAATCCTGCATGAAATTTGGCAACTTTATACACCGGGTCTATGCGTGTTCCAAACCCGGAAGCTATACGGGTAAGGGATTTATTACTTACAGGCTGGATGGCCGGAATAGCTGCTAATAATTTCTGCTTATTTTTAAGCATTTCATTGATATCATTATAAGAAATGTTCTGATAAGCAGCCAACAAGGAAAGCCTGTTCAATTGTGTTTGAATACTTTGCACTAAATCATTTTTACTCATGCTTTGCACCAACTGGACTTCCTTTTTATCTTCCATTTTTTTCTGCCTGGAGCTATCAGGAATGGGGCTAGATTCAAATATTGCCCGATAAACTTCATTATCACGAGTTTCTAATTCCGTCATTTGTCCTCTCAGTTCTTCAACTCTTTTTTCAAGAATGGCGTAATTTTCTTTCAGGTCTTCATTTTCATTCCTTAATAATTTTTCCTTTGGTGAATCCAGGTATTGAAATGAAATAAAAACAATAATACTTGCGATTACTATGGACAATGCCATGAAGCCAAAAAAACGAAGGAGTTTCACCCTGAAAGGCGTCTCAAACTTTTCGTACCTTAATGTATTGCTGTCAAAATAAAACCTGACTTTTTTCATGTGCTCATTTCGATTTCCATTGAAGAAAGAAGTTCCTTGTCGAATTTTTCCAGAATGGCGAATTCATTAACTTTGCAACCTTTACAAACAAAGGTAATTCTTCTCTTTTGGAGGAAATTATTTTTTAATAAATTATATGATTACGAGTGATAAAATCCGCCGTCAGTTCTTAGATTTTTTTATTTCAAAAGGGCATCACATTGTTCCTTCAGCGCCCATTGTAGTAAAGAATGACCCTACCTTACTTTTTAATAATGCCGGCATGAATCAGTTTAAAGATTTTTTCCTCGGTCATAAAAAATCTCCCTACCCACGAATTGCTGATACTCAAAAATGTTTAAGAGTAAGTGGTAAACACAATGACCTGGAAGAAGTGGGTGTAGATACGTATCATCACACGATGTTTGAAATGTTGGGCAATTGGAGTTTTGGTGATTATTTTAAAAAAGAAGCCATATCCTGGAGCTGGGAATTACTTACAAAAATCTATCAATTAGATACCTCCAGATTATATGTAACCGTTTTTGAAGGCGATGAAATGGAACAATTACCAAAAGATGAAGAGGCGCTACATGAATGGAAGAAATGGTTGCCGGAAGACAGAATTCTTTGGGGAAATAAAAAAGACAATTTCTGGGAAATGGGTGATACAGGACCTTGTGGCCCATGTACTGAAATTCATTTCGATTGCAGGAGTGATATAGAAAGAAAGAAAACAGATGGCAAGGGACTGGTTAATGCCGGACATCCTGAAGTAATTGAAATATGGAACAATGTTTTCATTCAATATAACCGTCTGAAAAATGGAGCTTTAAATTCATTACCTGAAAAGCATGTAGATACCGGTATGGGTTTTGAAAGATTAACACGTGTTATTCAGCAAAAAAATAGCAATTATGACACCGATATTTTTTTACCCACTATTCGAGAAACAGAAAAAATAGCCGGGAAAGAATATGATGGAAGCGATAGCAGGGAAGCTATTGCATTTAGGGTAATTGCTGATCATATTCGCGCCATTTCATTTACTATTGCTGACGGGCAATTGCCTTCCAATACCGGGGCAGGCTATGTGATACGAAGAATTTTGAGAAGAGCTGTAAGGTATTATTATTCTTGTCTTCAGGTAAATCATGCTTTATTATATCAACTCATTGAAGTGGTTGCCCAGCAATTTGAAACCGTGTTCCCGGAATTATTTCAGCAACGGGAATTTGTAAAGCGTGTGGTAAAAGAAGAAGAGGAAGCTTTTCTCAGAACACTGGAAAAAGGTTTAAGCAAAATGGATCAACTGATTTCTTCCTTGAAAGAAGCAGGCCAGAACACCATCACAGGGTTTGATTGTTTTGAATTATTTGATACCTATGGATTTCCTATTGACCTCACCAGGTTAATTGCTACAGAAAATCATTTGACCATTGATGAGAAAGGTTTTGAAAAAAATATGCAGGCTCAAAAAGATCGCAGCCGTGCAGCCACCTCTATTGATGCAGGCGATTGGGAAGTGCTGGAAAATGCAGATTCTTCATTTGTGGGATATGATGCACTCTCTGTAGAAACCCACGTGATAAAATATAGAAAGATCAATGCCAAAGGAAAAACATCCTTTCAAATCGTATTAGAGAAAACCCCTTTTTATGCTGAGAGCGGAGGTCAGGTTGGTGACACCGGCGTATTACGATTTGATAATGAGGAAATCATTGTAACAGATACCAAAAAAGAAAATAATCTGATCATTCAGTTTGTTAATCAGTTACCTGAAAATATTCAGTCTACTGTTACTGCAATTGTAGATGTGGAGAAAAGGAAGCAAACGGCATTACATCATAGTGCCACACATTTATTACATGCTGCACTACGCAAAGTCCTGGGGCATCATATTGCCCAACAAGGCAGTCTGGTTACTTCAGAAAAGCTTCGTTTTGATTTCTCACACTTTGAAAAAATCAATGCGGATAACTTAAAGCTGATCGAACAAATGGTGAATGCACGTATTCGTGAAAATATTCCTGTAACTACGCTTGTTTTGCCAAAGGATGAAGCATTGAAACTGGGTGCGATGGCTCTTTTTGGTGAGAAATATGGAGAAATGGTGCGTGTGGTGGAAATGGATCCAACCTTCTCAATTGAATTATGCGGTGGCACTCATGTGCATGCTACAGGTGAAATTGGTTTCTTTAAAATCCTACATGAAAGCGGGATCGCTGCAGGTGTAAGAAGAATAGAGGCCGTATGTGGTATGGCTGCCGAATCCACCCTCCATTTAGAAAGTGTAGAACTCAACGCATTGAAAGAATTATTAAGGAATCCTGCATCTCTTCAAGATGCGGTACATCATTTATTATCAGAAAATTCAATGCTTCAAAAGAAGATAGAAAGCATGGAGGCCAGAGAATTGCTTCAAATGAAAAATGAACTCAGCAATCAATTTGAAATGATTGAAAAGATTCCATTTCTAGGTAAAATATTGACGGCACAATCACCAGATAATTTGAAGAAATTGGCTTTTTTTCTAGCTGCTGAAAAAGCCGGAGCAGTGATATTATTGATTGCAGATTATAGTGGCAAAGCTACAGTTGCACTTCATATAGATGAAAATTTGATACCGGAAAGAATTCAGTCAGCAAATGAAATCATTAAACAACAAATTGCACCACTCATTCGAGGTGGCGGAGGTGGCCAAAAAAACTTCGCCAGTGCAGGAGGGCAGGATATAAATAGGTTTTTAGAAGTGATAGAACGAGTACGTGAATTGGTAGAGGGAAAATAATTATAGTTGTATTTAATTGTTCCCGTCAAATGCTATCAAAGTGATATCCTAAAAATTTCGAGACAATACCAGGATTGAGTATTCCCGGGAAAGTAAAACATCATTGTCAAAAACACTTCAATTTTGTTCTTTGACTACATTGATCATTTCATGAATTGCCAGGTATAAAGTGGATATTTTTCAAAAGATTCAAAGCATATTCGGAGAAACAATTGTTGCTCAAAAATAAAGTCACATTTAATTTTTAAAGACTCATTGACAAGCCGGATGATATTGAAACCATTTGAATCCTACATCAAAGTATAGATATTGAAAATTATTTGAATGAGTAGGAAAAAGCTATGCAACTTTCAATAAGTTGAGTTTGCTTTTATTTATTTTTTGTTCTGCATAGGCCAAATCCACAACCAATTCCTTTGTACCACTTCCGGGCAAATCAAACATGGCATCGGTAAGAATATACTCACAAATGCTACGAAGTCCCCTGGCGCCCAATTTATATTCCAGAGCTTTTTTCACCATAAAATCGAGTACTTCTTCTTCAATTTTCAAATCAATACCTTCAAAGGAAAATAGTTTTGTATATTGTTTGACTAAACTGTTTTTTGGTTCCGTAAGTATGGAACGCAATATTTCAGCATCTAAGGGATCCAGATGTGTTACTACGGGCAAACGGCCAAGCAATTCAGGAATTAAGCCAAAGCCTTTTAAATCTTGTGCATTAATAAACTGAAGGATATTATTTTTCTGATCTTCCCGGATATCTTTATTGACATTAAAACCAATCGCATTCGTATTGATTCTTCGCGCAATGACTTTGTCAATTCCATCAAAAGCGCCTCCACAAATAAATAAAATATTACTTGTATTAATTTTGATCATTTTTTGTTCCGGATGCTTTCTTCCACCTTGTGGTGGTACCAACACTTCAGTGCCCTCTAACATCTTCAGAAGACCCTGTTGAACCCCTTCCCCACTTACATCTCTGGTTATGGATGGATTGTCCCCTTTACGTGCAATTTTATCAATTTCATCAATATACACAATTCCTTTTTCTGCGGCAGCCACATCATAGTTACAAACCTGGAGGAGTCGTGTAAGCATGCTTTCAACATCTTCGCCTACATAACCCGCTTCGGTAAAAACCGTCGCATCCACAATAGCAAAAGGTACATTTAACTGGCGGGCAATCGTTTTAGCAAGGAGGGTCTTCCCCGTACCTGTTTCGCCAACCATAATGATATTACTCTTTTCAATCTCCACATCATCCGCCTGGGTTTTTTGAGTAATACGTTTATAGTGATTATAAACGGCCACAGATAAAACTCTCTTAGCATCTTCCTGTCCTATAACATATTGATCTAAATATTCTTTTACTTCTTTTGGTTTGCGAATATTAAAGCGGTATTGTTTTACCTGCAAATCATCTCTTTCCAATAATTCATGGGAAATAATTTCTTCGGCATGCTCTACACAATTTTCGCAGATATGCCCTTCCTGGCCGGCAATCAGTATTTTAACTTCATCGCGGCTTCTCCCACAAAATGAACAGTGAAGATTTGTTTGTTTTGCCATTTTTTGACTAATAAAAATAAAAGCAGTTGTAAAAGTACAGTTTTTTCTATCCCTGGCCTGTAATTATTAACGAAATTAACGAATCAGGTATTGTTATAACTTATTCATTACCTTGTCAGCAATGCCATAAGTAATAGATTCATCTGCATCCATCCAATAATCACGGTCAAAATCGCTCATGACTTTCTCAAAGGACTGGCCGCAGTTTTCTGCAAGAATATGGGCGCTCAATTCTTTGGTCTTTATCATTTGCCTGGCATGAATTTCAATATCAGCAGAATTTGCCTGGAAGTAACCACTCAGGCTAGGTTGATGAATCATCACTTCTCCATGTGGGTAAATCAATCGTTTTCCTTTAGTACCGGCGCTTAATAAAATACTGGCCATACTGGCTGCAAGTCCCATACAAATGGTGCTTACCGGAGAAGAAATCATTTTCATCGTATCATACATCACCATACCACTGGTTACTGAGCCACCCGGACTGTTCAAAAATAATTTTATTTCTTCTCCCGGTTTATCGGCATCTAATAATAATAGTTTGGATACGATCTCTTTTGCTGATTTATCATCTACCACACCCCATAGGTAAATAGCTCTCTTTTCAAAAAACAGTTTCTCCATTTTTTTTATCAGCAAGGGAGAGAACTGCTGTTTTTCTTCTTTCTCATTTTCTTCTTCTTCGTCTTCCATCACAGGCAATAGGTATTCAAATTTATTCATTGTAATACTTTGATTTTATCATACATGATTAAAAAATGTCTTCTACGCTTTCATTTCTTTTTTTGGATTGGTATGCAGTACTTCATCAATTAAGCCATAGGCTTTGCTTTCTTCCGCCGACATCCAAAAATCACGATCACTGTCTTTAGCAACTGTTTCCGGGTCTTTCCCGGTATGGTTGGCTACAATTTCGTACAATTCTTTTTTCATCTTTAGAATCTCCCGTGCGGTAATTTCTATATCTGTAGCCTGCCCCCCAATACCACCGCTAGGTTGATGCAGCATAATCCGGCTGTGTTTGAGTGCGCTCCTTTTCCCTTTAACACCGGCACACATTAATATAGCGCCCATGCTCGCAGCCATACCCGTACAAATTGTAGAAACATCCGGGCTTACAAATTGCATCGTGTCATATATGCCAAGCCCTGAATATACACTTCCACCAGGGCTGTTTATATACATTTGAATATCTCTTGTACGATCCGTACTATCTAAAAATAATAATTGGGCGGTAACAATATTGGCCACATAATCATCTACCGGCTCTCCGAGGAAGATAATCCGATCCATCATTAATCGGCTAAAAACGTCCATGCTTGCTACATTCAATGGCCTTTCCTCAATAATATAAGGAGTCAGATTTGTAAGACTTTTTGTGTATTGATGCAAAACATGGCTCCCAATGCGGTGATGTTTTACGGCATATTTTTCGAATTCGTTTTGGAAATGCATATTCTAATTTTTCAGGGATTCATTGATCCAAAAATCATGCAAACTGATTTTTACAGACAAAAGGGCAGATGGTTGAAAAGGCTATAACCATTTAATGTAAAAAATCATCTTCCTGGCCGGATTTAAATTTTTCAAACATTTTATTTATTGCGCCGGAAAATAAAGGAAGTTTTGATTTGGCAAAATCTTTAATCACTTCAATTGCTTTAATTGCTTGCGCTTCAGTAAGTCCTTCGGCCATTAATTTTTTTATCAGGTCATCCATATTTCTAATATTAATAAATGTAGGTAAATATATTCAATTGATTGGCCCGGCCCAATAAAAATTCATTTTCACTTTTAGTGGTGATGTCCTTCCATTTTTTTAGCAAAATCTTCAAAACTAATCTCCTCTTCTACTTTCTTGCATTTTTGTTCAAGGATGGAAAATAATTTCCCGGTTTGCACTTGCAAATATGTTTCTTCAACAAATTTCTGATCTTTCAGCATTCGGTTAGCATAGTCATCCAGCCAGGATGTATCAATACTTTGGCCACCTAAATAACTCATGATTTGCCTTCTGGCAGCTTCTTTCAAATCCTCAGGATCCACAGAAATATTATTTTCAGTTACAAGCTTTGTACTGATCAGGGACCATTTTAATTGGGATTTGAAATGCGGCAATTCCTGCTGCGCTTCTTCTGCGGTCTTTGGTTTTTCACCACCTTCCTGTAACCACCTGAGCAAAAAGTTTTCAGGCACATCTATTATTGTTTTGTCCAGGAGTTGATGATATATTTGGTCATGCATATTATTTAATGCCTGGCCTTCATAATAAGGTTCAATTTCTAATTTGATGGCAATGCGAAATTCTTCTTCGGTATTCATTTCTCTGTCTGGATAAACCGCTTTAAAAAAATCTGTATCAATGGTTGCCGGTTCGAGTATTTGTATTTTTTCAATCAACAAATGAAATAATGTGCCCTCACCTTCCAAAGCCGGGAATTCTTTGTCAAATGATTCTTTTTCTTTACCGGCAAATGCCTCAGCGGCAGTGGTTTCCAGGGAGTCTCCTTTTTTTAACCCCATTAATTTCGGACGGAAAGCTTCAGAAAAAGTACGCAACAGTCTGGTCAATTCCTGTCCTTTATTTTCTTCCTCTCCCACATTGCCGGGATTTGATTCTGACACCCTGAAAGTTATGATATTTGCATCTTGATCAATTTTTTCCTGATCTACCATATTTCCATGCCTTTTCCTTAATCTTTCTACTTCTTCCGTAATGGTTTCCTCACTAATCGCAATATGATATTTTATCACCTCTAATTGATTCGTATCTACTTCAAAATTGGGTTTCAAACCTATTTCAAATGCAAAGGCATAATCACCTGGGTTGTTCATATCCAAAGCCCTGGCATCGCTTTCAAGGGGTAATGGTTGTGCGAAAATATCCAGTTGCTCTTTTGTCACAAAGTCATTTAATTCCTTTTCAACTTTTCTAAGAACCTCTTCCGTAAAAACACTTTGGCCATACATTTTCTTAATCATATTCTTCGGCACCATACCTTTTCTGAAGCCGGCAATATTTGCATTCTTTGCATATTTTTTTAGTGATTGTTCAAAGGATGGCAGATAATCATCTTTTGCAACCTGTACCGTGAGTTTATCATTTAATAAACCAATATTTTCTCTTGTAATCGTAGCCATAAATAAAATTTTTAAAAAATAATATCATTTTGTGCGGATGGAGGGAGTCGAACCCACACGCCTCGCGGCGCCAGATCCTAAGTCTGGTGCGTCTGCCAATTTCGCCACATCCGCCTGAAAATTAAAGAACAGTTTCAACCGAATTGAATAATTCGGGGCGCAAAAATAAGGCTTTTCAATGAATGCTTGAAGGCATTTTTGCTTTTTATTTATAAGTCAGCCCTAATCTTGTTTGAACTTATAATTTTCTTACCCATTTTCCAATGAATGGTAATTGTTGAAACTCCCTCTTTTCAATTTTAATTACAAAAAGAAGAAATGCAAAAGTGAGAAAAGTGGCCAATATCAAAGCGAAAACCTCATTTTCCCAAAGAGAAGTGATGGCATTATAGATAAAGTAAATTAGAATGGATAATGACAGATACGCCAGCAATTTCTTCCATTGATAGGGAATAAAATACACTTTTTGTCCCCAAAAATAACTGATAGCCATCAGGCTGAAATATGCCGCAAAAGTAGCCCATGCAGATGCCATAAATCCAAAATGCGGAATGAATAACCAATTGACTAAAATGGTAATCCCGGATGCGACGAGGGTAATAATTGCTCCGGCCATTGTTTTATTGGTCAACTTATACCAAATGCTCAGGCTATAATAGATTCCCAGGCAAATATTGGCCAATACTAAAACAGGCACTATTTTCAAGCCCACCCAATAGGGCGGTTTGATAAACCATTTCCAAATGGGCAAATACAAATTAATTAACAGGAAGACGAAGGATAGTGTAATGACAAAAAACTTCATCACACGAGCATAAATTTTTTGTGGATTGCCTTGCTCAGCCTGCCGGAAGAAAAAGGGCTCTGCACCCAATCTGAAGGCCTGTACAAACAAGGTAATCAGTATAGATAATTTGTAGCAGGCATTATAAATGCCTACTTGTTGTTCCCGGTATTCAGCAGTTCCCGGAAGCCACCAATAAAGCATAACGCGGTCAAAAGTTTCATTTATCATTCCTCCAAGGCCGGCTACGAGTAAAGGCAGAGAATAGATCATCATTTCCTTCCAAAGCTTTACATTAAAGGAAAATTTGATCTGCCTGATTTCACCTAATAAACACAAAAAAGTAAAGACCGATTGAAATAATTGCGATAAAACTACATAGACTACCGGGTTAGTATTTTCATTAAATAAAAGAGATACAATCTTATTAGACCTGGAGCCTGTATGTGCGGGGCAATAAATAATAAAAAACCAGATAAAAAATATATTGATCAAAATACCCATAATGTTGATAAAGGCATATTTCCTTGGCCTTTGTTCCTGGCGTAATTTGGCAAAAGGGATGCGTGTAAGGGTATCTATAGCGATAATAAAAATACTTATTTGAATAATCTGCGGGAAAGAAGAAAGACCAATAATAGCTCCAAAGGCTTCTCTGTAATACCATAGAATGCCCGTCATTAATATGGTGGAAAAAAATAATGAGAGAGATGAGGTACTATAAATATCTTTTTTAAATTCAGGCCTGTTTGCAAAACGGAAATAGGTCGTTTCAAAACCATACGTAAAAATTACATTGAGTAATGGAATAGCAGAATAAATTAATCCCACTTTACCATAATCACTCATATTCGCCAGGGAATAAGTAAGAATCGGCGCCAGTAAATATGAGATAAAACGAGCTCCAATGGAACTAACACCATACCAAAAAGTATGGCCTGCCAATTGTTTAATACTGCTCAAAAAGGAGTGGTTTTAAATAATAAAAATTTTAAAATCAGCAAATATACTTGCCGCATTTCATCCAAATGACCCTCTTTATAAAAACAAGGACAATATTAACCGGTAAATTTGTTGACAAACTGTTAAGTTCACCCGAATTGCCTTTCCCTTGATTATTTTTACGGCTTAAGAAAGTATAATTTCTCCAAATATGAAGTATTTTTTTTTCATGATGATTATTTGTTTTGCCGGCGCCTCTTATGGGCAAAACAATAAACAATTACAGGTGAAATCAGCCATTGAAAATTATGGTCAAAATTATTTACAGGAAAAAATTTATGCTCAATTTGACAAGCCTCTTTATACTCCAGGCGAGACTATATGGTACAAAATTTACATTATGGCAGGTGTAATGCCATCAGGTATCAGTAAAAATGTTTATGTTGATTTTAGTGATGCCGATGGGAATATTTTGCAACATGGTATATTCCCGATCATAAGTTCTGCTGCTTCCGGGCAGTTTGAATTGCCTGCAAACTATCCTTCAAAATTTGTACATGTACGTATTTATACAAGCTGGATGCTTAATGATGATTCGACCTTTTTATTCAATAAAGATCTTTCTGTTTTACAGTCTAAACAAGCAATCGTTAAGGAAAAAAATGAGCCTAAAATCATGGTCACACTATTTCCTGAAGCCGGCAATTTCATTCAGGGCATAGAAACCAAAGTTGCTTTCAAAGCCGAATGGACCAATGGAATTCCTGCAAATATCAATGGGTATGTACAAGACAATGCAGGGAAAAGGGTAGCTGATATCCATACCATTCATGATGGAATGGGTTTTTTTATAATCAAACCTGAAGTCAATGAAAAATATTCCTTTTCCTGGAAAGATGATCTTGGAAATATGGGGAGAGAATATTTACCAGCTGTACAGGAAGACGGTTTGGCATTGACTATTTCTATCCAGAATGACAAAAGAACATTCACCATTACAGGAAATGACCGAACATCAGGGAATTTTTCAAAAGCCCACGTGATCGGTATTATGGAGCAACAATTGGTGTATATGGCAAACGTTAATTTATCTGCTAATAAATCCGTTACAGGTTCAATCCCCACATCCCAATTACCATCCGGGATATTACGTATTACATTATTTGATTCAAACTGGATCGCTATTGCTGAGCGGATCACTTTTATCAATAATCATAATTATTCCCTTGAACCTGAAGTAGGGTTTGCTGTTTTGGGGAGCAATAAAAGGCGTGGAAAAAATACTTTGGTTGTTAATTTACCCATCAATTATGATGCAAATTATTCCCTATCTGTAACAGATGCCGGAATTGGATCAGATAGTACGGCTAATATTATTTCGCATTTTTTAATAAGTAGTGAATTGAGAGGAAAAGTATATAAGCCTTATTATTATTTTAAGGATAGTTCGGATAGTTTGCAATCACAATTGGATTTGGTTATGCTGACAAATGGCTGGCGAAAAATAAATTGGGAGAATCTTGTAAATGGGAAAATGCCGGATATTAAATATGCTAAAGACACATCTTATTTCACTTTACAAGGGAAGGTGTTTGGTATTGGTCCGCAGAACTATCGCAATGGAATGGCCTTATTAATGATTTTAGTATCAAAAGACAGTAGCAGGCATTTATTACAATTCCCGATTCAGCGAGATGGAAGTTTTAATGATACCGGTACATTCCTTGTGGACACATCAAAAATGTATTACCAAATAGCAGGAAATGCGGACCTTACCAATATGACTACAATTACCGCCGGAATCAATATGTTGAAGGCGCCCATTCATGTATGGAATAATGATTCCTATGCAGCCTACAATTTTAAGGATACCAGTGCAGAAAACAGGGCAAAATATTTTGCTTTGGAAGAAGAAAAAATCAGGAAACTTCTTGAAGGAAATGTGCTCTCCAATGTAACTGTTGTAACAAAATTAAAATCACCCATAGAAAAGCTGGATGAGACTTATACTTCTGGGCTTTTTTCAGGGGGGGAGGCAATTACTTTTAATGTCTTAGACGATAAATCTGCAGGTATTACTGCTAATTTACTTTCCTATCTCACCGGGCGTGTACCGGGCTTGTCTATCATTAATCGGAATGATTTAAATGGTGGTTCATCCATTTCCTGGCGTGGCCAGTCAGGGCCGGCTCCCACTTTTTACCTAAATGAAAATCAAATTGACATCAATGATGTGAATACGATTAATATGAACAATGTAGCTTATATCAAGATTTTCCGTCCGCCATTCATTGGTTCATTTACAGGTGGAGAAGGCGGCGCTATTGCGATTTATACTAAAAAAGGTGCTGACGCTTTAACGGGTGAAAATGAAGAAAAGAAAGGACTACCCTTTAAAAGGATAACAGGCTATACCGCACAAAAAGAATTTTATAATCCTGACTATGGAAGCCTGGATTTCTATAGCGATCAAGCCGATGTACGTTCGACACTATATTGGAACCCATCTATAGAAATCACTTCTGAAAATCATACTCAAAAGTTTACTTTTTACAATAATGATGTAACACACAGTTACCGCATCATACTTGAAGGGTTTACAAAAGATGGGAAACTAACTCATATAGAAAAAGTCATTGAATAGTTTAAAACTTTTCATATAAGTCGCGTAATTTTTCTCTGGTAATTTTCTTTTCCCAGTCTTGGCCTAAAGCATTTTCCCAGAGTGGTTTCATGCTTAATGCTACATCAATCATTTTATTAAATTCCATATCAGAAAGACCTTTACAAATACCTTGAGGAATTTCTATTTGATTCTTTTTCACCATTTCTTTAAACTCTGCAGTGCCTTCCGGGTAATATTCCTGCAAATGATCCATGACTATACAGTTGCCCACTCCATGATGTGTGCCTAATAAATACCCCAATCCATAACTTACGGCATGGCATACCCCTACCTGACTATATGCAATGCTCATACCTCCGGCATAAGATGCCATCATTAGTTGTTCATCACTTTTTTCGTCCCATGTGTGATCACTTAAAAACACATTACGGCAATATTCCAACGCTTTTTCCCCATAACTTTTACTGAACTCATTTAAGTAAGTGCCTTGCAGGCTTTCGATACAATGAATATAACAATCCATCCCGGTGTAAAACCGTTGATCAGCTGGTGCATTTGCAATAAGATCAGGATCTAAAACAATCTGGTCAAAAGGCGTAAAATCTGAATTCATCCCCAACTTTCTTTCCGGGCCTGTAAGTACACAGGTGCGGCTCACTTCAGCTCCGGTACCGCTGAGTGTTGGAATTCCCACTTTATACACACCGGGAAATTTCACTAGATCCCACCCCTGGTAATCTTGTGCTTTCCCCGGGTTAGTCATCATTAATGAAACGGCTTTTGCAAGATCCATCGCAGATCCGCCTCCAATACCAATGATCCCACTAATGCGATCATACTTTCCTTTCAAAGTATCCGCTAAAGAATCTACATAACTCGTTTTAGGCTCATGCGTGACATCTACAAATAGGATCTCATCATTTCCCCGAAGTGGAATCTTTTCTGCTAATTCTTTTCCATTAAAAAAATGATCTACCAAAAAAATCATGGGAGCATTTTCTTTTCGGTGAGGCAACAGGATTTCTGCTAATTGATTAAAGCATCCCCTGCCATAAACCACATAACCTATCATTTTAAAATTCCGGTATGGTGCCATATTTTTTTGTGTAAAGGTAAATTCAATCTTTATAATTTTTTACTTCAATATTTTTTAATACTTTTTGAATAAGGGAATGCTCAAATCCTTTTTGCAAAAGATAAGTATACGTCTTTTTTTTATTGAGCAATGTGTTTTTTGTACGGCAACTTTTCCATTTTTTTTCCGCCAGTCTTTTTAAACCATCTTCATATACAGTTACCGGAATTGAATCAAGCGCTGTTTGAATATTAGGCCTGCTGACTTTTTTTTCTAACAAGGCTTGTGTTATTTTTATTTTTCCCCATGATTTCATCCTGAATTTGCCACCCGCAAAAAATATAGCAAATCGCTCTTCATTCAGGATTCCTGAAGTAATCAGTTCTCCTAAAATTTCATCCCTTAAAGCGCGGGAGATACCCATCTGAAATAATTTTTGACCTGTTTCAAAATGGCTCCTTTCCTGATAGTCACAATAATATTTTATTTTCTCTAAAGCCTTTTCTTTATTCATAAATACCGTTTACATAATTTTCCTACGCAATAAAATAAATTAACCTTTCATTCACAGTATAAAATCTTAACTTACCCTAATTAATGCTTTTGCCATGCCCGGATTTCCTATTATGATAGTAGATGATGATCAAATTTATAGCTATATGGCTAATAAAATGATCATGGCTACCGGGCTGGCAGGAAAAATCACCATTCATCAAAATGGTGCAGAGGCATGGGATTTTTTGCAAAGTATCTTAAAAGCTCATGAAGTCTTGCCAAAAATCATTTTCCTGGATATTAATATGCCGAATATGAATGGGTGGGAATTTTTGTTTAAAATTTGTCCCCTGTTAAAAAAGACCGGGGAAAAAACCCGGGTCTATCTTGTCAGTTCTTCCCAGGACGAAAATGATCTTGAGCAATCCAGGAAATTTGATTGCGTATTTGGTTACCTGGTAAAACCGGTATTGAGCCATACATTCCATGAAATTTTAGCATCTAATCATTAACGCTCTCTGAAGTAATTCACAACCTCTTGTGCAAAACTAAAAATCTGAACCTCCTGCATTTATTTTTAAACATTTTACAGTAGGTTTGTTGCTGCCTAAATCATTTTAAACTATTGTATGAAATTTATTGTATCATCATCTTTACTATTAAAAAACCTGCAACAAATCAATGGGGTTATCAGTGCGAATACAGTTTTACCAGTATTGGAAGATTTTTTATTTGAAATCCAGGATAAGAAAATGAGTGTATTGGCTACAGATCTTGAAACGGTAATGCGGGTTCAGATGGATGTAGAAAGTAAATCCAATGGCAAAGTGTGTATTCCGGCTAAAATTCTCATGGAGTCATTAAAAAATATTCCGGAACAACCGCTCACTTTTAACATAGATAAAAATTTCGGCATTGAAATTACCAGTGACAATGGAAAATATAAAGTAATGGGTGAAAACCCCGATAATTTTCCTAAAGAACCGGCAGCAGAATCTACAAAAGATTTTGAAGTGAGTTCATCTGCTTTTTTATCCGGCATTTCCAAAGCGCTTATTTCAGTTAGCGCAGATGACCTGAGGCCTGCCATGACAGGAGTATTGGTAGAATTGGATGACAACGAAATCCGATTTGTTTCTACAGATGCCCATCGTCTCATGATGTATAAAAGAAAGGACGTGGTTTGTTCTCTTCAACAAAATTTTATAGTTCCGAAAAAACCACTTAGCATTTTAAAAAATGTTTTGCCTGAAAATGATGATCCATTAAAAATAAGTTATAATGAAAATCATTTATTTATTCAACATAACACCACAAAACTAATCTGCCGGCTGATAGATGCCCGATTCCCGGATTACCGGGTAGTAATACCTAAGGAGAATCCTTATAAAATGATTGTCAATACAAATGATTTCCAGAGCGCTTTAAGAAGGGTAAGTATATTTAGTAATAAGAGTACCAGCCAGGTAATATTGACCATCAGCGGCAGTGAATTGCAACTAGCCGGCCAGGATGTGGATTTTAGTTTTGAAGGTAATGAACGTATGACTTGTCAATATGATGGAGAAGATTTACAAATTGCTTTTAATGCAAAATTTATGATTGAAATGCTTGCTGCAGTTGATGCTGCTGAAGTGGCTATTGAATTGTCAACGCCAAATAAAGCCGGTATTATCAGGCCACTTGAACAGCTTGAAGGCGAAGATATCATGATGCTTGTTATGCCGCTAATGATAAATAGCTAAGCAAGGAAAACCATTTTTAGAGTGATTTGTATTAACTTACAAATCACTTTTCTGTATTATGGATGCCCTCATTAAATATTTTCAGGATATTCCTTCATTGCATCGTGCCCTTATCCTTGCAGGTGGAATAACATTCTTCTGGCTCATTGAATATATAGCCCCTTTATTCCATTTTTCTTATAATAAATGGAAGCATGCCACAGTTAATATTTTCTTTACTTTAACCACCATACTTATCAATTTTGGTTTTGCACTCATCATCGTATATACAAGTGACTGGTGTATTGCACATCACTTTGGTATCTTACAATGGTTTCCTATGCCCTTGTGGTTACAGATGATTTTTGGCTTAATGTTACTCGATCTGGTTGGCGCTTATCTTGTCCATTGGATTGAACATAAAGTAAAATGGATGTGGAAATTTCATATCATTCATCATGCAGATACACATGTAGATACTACTACAGCAAACAGGCATCATCCGGGAGAAAGTGTATTCAGAGCCATTTTTGCGGTTATTGCCGTATTTATTGCAGGCAGTCCTATCTGGCTGATAATGTTATATCAGAGTGTGAGCGTAGTGTTATCGCAGTTTAATCATGCTAATATGAAATTCCCTCCTAAGCTTGATCAATTTATAAGCTATATGATCGTATCGCCGAACATGCATAAAATACATCATCATTATAGACAACCGGAAACGGATCGTAATTATGGGAATATTTTTTCTATCTGGGACAGGTTATTTGGCACGTATCATTTTACACCTGTTGATAAAATAAAATATGGTTTGGATATGCTCAAAAATTCTCCTGATGAAAACATTGGCGACCAATTGATCGTCCCCTTTAAAAAAATTACGGAATTATAAAAGCAACAATTTATTTTCTTATTTATTTTCCTGTGAATACAGGTTTTCTTTTTTCTATAAAAGCTGTAGAACCTTCTTTAAAATCTTCTGTTTTAAAGCAAGCAGCAAATGCATTCGTTTCTGTTTCATAACCATAATCTGTGTAGGCATCATTAGCCGCCTTTATACAATTTGAAATAGCCATTGGCGCTTTCTTATGTATGATGCTCAATATAGATTTTGCTTTTTCCAAAAGGCCTTCTGCAGGTGTAACATGATTAACCAAACCATACTGAAGCGCTGTTTCTGCCTGAATCATTTGTCCGCTCATCAATAGTTCCATCGCACGACCTTTCCCAATTAATTGAGTTAATCTTTGCGTACCACCATAACCAGGGATCAATCCCAGATTGACTTCCGGCTGTCCGAATTGTGCATTAACGGATGCAATACGGAAATGACAAGCCATGGCTAATTCACAGCCACCACCTAAGGCAAATCCATTCACACAGGCAACAATGGGTTTAGGAGCTCTCTCTATTTTGAAAAACACATCCAGCCCTCTTTGAGCCAGTTTTTTTGCATCTTCCTCCGTGTAATGAGAAAATTCTGCAATATCAGCACCTGCAACAAAAGCTTTTTCGCCGGCACCGGTGATAATGACTGATTGAATATCCGGATTCACATATACGTCATCCAGTACATGATCCAGTTCAGTGAAAACAGTCGCATTTAATGCGTTTAATTTTTCAGGCCTGTTAATGGTTACCGTTAAAATATGGTTGTCAATAAATAAGCGTAATGATGAATAGTCCATTGTTTGATTATTGATTAAAGATTGATTTAAAAACTCCTGTTTTTTTGTACTTGCAACTTAATATAAGCAGCAATTTCTCCTGTATCTGCGCCCGGCGCAAATAATTGATGTACGCCCATTGCCAAAAGGCTTTCCATATCTTGCTGTGGAATAATTCCTCCTCCGGTTAGGAGGACATCCTCCATTTTTTTTTCTTTCATTAATTGAATAATTTTTGGGAATACGGTCATGTGTGCGCCACTTAATATACTCACCCCAATGGCATCTACATCTTCCTGTAATGCAACATTGACAATCATTTCCGGGGTTTGCCTTAAACCTGAATAGATTACTTCCATTCCTGCATCTCGCAAAGCAGATGCAATTACTTTAGCACCCCGGTCATGGCCATCCAAACCAACTTTGGCTATTAATACACGTATTGGCCTTTTTGATATTTCAGACATTATCCTCCTTTAATTTTACCAAAAATAGCATGATAATCACAACTTTCATTCACAAGAAAAGTATTATCTCCTAAATTTATCTTTCATTTTTTTAACGGCTCCATTCAGGAATTCATTAACATGCTCATGTGCATGTTGTAACAAATAAACTTTTGTACCACTTTCTCTAAAATAGGGTATAGACACAGAATCCATCATGACCACATTATCAAACTGCTGCAAAACAGGATCATTCTCTGAAATGTTTTTATCTACAAATATGATATTATTTATATGAAATGTATCTGGCATCCAGGTAAGAAATGAAGCACTCGTGCTATAGGTTTCCGGTAGGTTAAAATTTTTCCTGTAATAGTTTAATGCGCCTGCTGTAAAATAACCATCGCAAAATATCAGGGTCATTTTTTGTTCTTCCGGTGTTAAATGATGATAAACCTTAGCAGTTGTTTCAGCAAATTCTTTCCATCCAAACATATCACCGAAATCCTGTGGTAAAGGATGTTGCAAATGATCTTCCCATTGAAAAGAGCCGGTTTTATCTAAGTGAGCGGACCGGTAATATTTAACCAATGTATCGGGTTTTGCAAGTGGCATGGTCAAAGGCAAGGTGTATAATCCGAGTAAAACCGGGAAAAGGATCAAGAGATATCTTGCCCATTTCCATTGGTGCATGGTTACTTTTTCAAGATGATATCCACCAAAGGCAAAAAGCATCGGGTAAAGTCCCATGGCATAATAGTCTTTGCCATGTAAAATCATTAATAAAATAATGACGAAGAAATATGCGAAACCAAATACGCGAAATGGCTTTCCCTTTTTAGATACCAGCAAAAAAAACAATCCTGCAAACCAGGTGAGCAATGATCCAAAGCATATCAAAAGTTGCCCTGCCAGGAAATCCCGATAGCCAATAAACTTTAATTGTTCCGTCTGCAATTCAGTCATGTGAGCGATTACTGGGAATTTATGATTGTATTGCCAGATGATATTTGGAGAAAAAATTAAACCTGCAATGAATAGCGATATATAAAAATGTTTATTTAAAAACAATTTTCGCCAGGGTGTCAAAATCAAAGCCAGCATGATTCCTGCGACATAGAAAGCAACTGAATATTTACTCATCAATCCTAAACCCGTTGCTATTCCAAAAATATACAACCACGTATTTTTTTGAGTTTGAAAATATCGGAATAAGCTGAATGTAATGAGTACATAAAAAAACACCTCAAGGAAATTAGGCTGGAATAAAAAAAACAGTCTCATATATCCACTCAACATGAATGGAAGCCAGGCAAGTATCAAAGCAAAAGTTTTTCCTCCAAGAGAAATAACTATTTTACCAACTAATATAAAAGTGAATGCGCCAAACAGTGCAGGCCAGATTTTTATCCAAAACATACCCGCGTCCATGAAATTGGTCATCCAGGCAAAGAGGGAAAGTAAAGGCGGTACTTCCATAAATCCCCATGCTAAATGATGGCCTTCCGCAAGATATAAGAATTCATCGCGGTGTGGCTGATAGAAGCCATTTTGAAGGAAAAAAGGGACCACCGCTTTTACAAAAGCGAGCAGGTATAACAATTGATTCAATCTTTTTTTTTCCAACATAGACATCTTTACTGAAGATTTTTCAGGCTTGATTGAATACGAGCTAAAGTTTCTTCCTTTCCCAATAGCTCTGCAATATGAAAAATACCAGGGCCGGATTTCCCTCCCACTAACATAATGCGAAATGGCAACATCAATTCACCGGGTTTGATCCCATTTGCAGCAGCAACATCCTTAAATGCATTTTCAAGGATATCCACTTTCCAGGTCGTTAATGAAGTATAATTACGGATCATTTCCGTAAAAAAGGAATTTTTCTGATCATTCCATTTTGGGCGAATACTTTCTATGCCGGTATTCCCGGGCTTTTCAAAAAAGAAAATGGACTGCTCAAAAAAATCGGTCAATAAGGTACATCGATCTTTTACAAGATTAAATATTTGATAAGTATTTTCATCATCCTTGATTGCAACCCCTTTATTTTGAAAGATCGTTTGAATTCTGGGGAATAAATGAATTATATCTGTTTTCTTAATCCATTCATGATTGTACCATTTAGCTTTTTCATAATCAAATTTAGCTCCGGCCTTATGCACTCTTTCTATTGAAAATTTTTCAACTAATTCTGACAAAGAAAATATTTCCTGAGCAGTGCCATCATTCCAGCCCAGCATAGCCAACATATTAATAAATGCTTCAGGCAGGAAACCTCTTTCCCGAAATCCTTCCGTAAACTCCCTACTTCGCGGATCAGTCCAGTTCATAGAAAAAATAGGAAACCCCAATTTCTCTGCAGCGCGTTTACTCAGTTTTCCATTGCCTTCCGGTTTTAAAATTAAAGGAAGGTGTGCCCACTTGGGCATAAGATGGAGTCCAAACAAATATTTCCAAAGCAGGATATGTATGGGTGTACTGGGCAACCATTCTTCTCCGCGAAAAGTGTGTGTTATCTCCATTAAAAAATCGTCCACCACTACGGCGAGATGGTAAGTAGGCATACCATCTGCCTTTAATAATACTTTATCATCTGATAGTGATGAATTGAAATGAACATCCCCACGTATCATATCCGTAAATGAAATCGTTTCATCGTCGGGCATTTTAATGCGGATTACATAGGGTGTATTCGTATTCAATAAGCTTTTCACTTCGCTTTCAGGCAGTGTAAGAGAATTGCATAAGTTATTTCTATGAGCCTGGTTATACTGAAAATTGGGTTGTGATTTTCGTAATGATTCCAGGTCTTCAGCTGTGTCAAATGCATAATATGCATATCCTTCATCTATTAATTTTTGGGCATAACCGGCATAAATATTTTTTCTTTCCGATTGACGATAAGGGCCAAATTCACCGGGGTTCCAGGGGCTTTCATCCGGCTCAATGCCGCACCATGCTAAGGTATCAGCGATGTATTGTTCTGCGCCTTCCACATAACGTCCCTGATCTGTGTCTTCAATGCGTAATACAAAACTGCCTCCATGCTGTTTTGCAAATAAATAATTATACAAAGCAGTACGTACACCACCCAGGTGCAAACCTCCTGTTGGGGATGGAGCAAAACGAACACGAATATTATCTTTCATAGTTCGCAAATTTAATTGTTTCATTGAGATTAACATATGAATGTAATCGTTGTTAACTTTACAGGTAAAGTATTGATATGCATTATAAGACTATTTTATTTAGCCTGCTTTTTTATCCTTCTATCTTATTTTCTCAGGCAAATTATATCCCGTCACAGGGAAATCTTGAAGCGAGGGAGTGGTTTGCAAATGCAAAGTTTGGATTGTTTATTCATTGGGGGCCATTCAGTATATTAGGAGATGGAGAATGGGTCATGAATAACCGGAATATCTCGGTAAAAAATTATACGCATTTAATGGATTTCTTTAATCCCATAAACTTTGATGCGCATGCATGGGTGAGTCTGGCTAAGCAGAGTGGCATGAAATATATCACACTCATTACAAGGCACCATGACGGGTTTAGCATGTGGGATACAAAGTATTCAGATTTTAATATTATGAATACTCCATACCATAAAGATATTGTAAAAATGATAGCAGATGAATGTCACAAACAGGGTATAAAATTATTTCTATATTATTCTATTCTCGACTGGAGGCGGGATGATTATTCATGGACAACAGGACGAACCGGGCAAGGTACGGGTAGAACAGTGCAGGGTGCATGGGATAACTATATTCAATTTATGGAAAATCAACTCACAGAATTACTCACGCATTACGGTGACATTGCTGGTATCTGGTTTGATGGATATTGGGATCAAACCGCACCGGAAGGAGCAGTTGACAGGCAACCACGCATTGATTGGCATTTATCAGAAATTTATGCACTGATTCACCGTATTCAGCCAAATTGCCTGATTGGAAATAACCATCACCTGGATCCTATACCAGGCGAAGACTTCCAGATGTTTGAAAAAGATTTACCCGGGCAAAACAATTCCGGTTTGAGTTTTCAAAAACCATCTGAAAAATTGCCTTTAGAAACATGTGAAACCATTAATAATTCCTGGGGTTATAATATCACGGATACAACTTATAAAAGTACTACACAATTGATACAACTTTTGGTACATGCCGCTTCATTGGGCGCTAACTTATTACTTAATATCGGGCCTATGCCAAATGGAGAAATTCAACCGGAATTCCAGGATCGTCTGCATGCCATAGGTGATTGGCTGCATGTAAATGCGAATAGTATTTATCAAACACAAGCCGGTTATTTAAAACCACAGGATTGGGGATGTATCACCCAAACAAAAGATAAAATATACTTGCATATTTTTAATTCAAATACTACAAAAATATCGTTGAAGGATTTTCCATTTCAACACATCAATAAAGTTTATTTCTTAGCAAATAATGAGTCTATATCTTATACATTGAATAAACAACAGTTTGAAATAAATAACCTTTCCATCAAACCCGGTAACCCGGATGTAGTAATCGTAGTGGAATCTTCCGTAAAATAATATTTTTGAAAATGTATTTTGTAAAAACACCCTGGTGGCTCAAAAAATTATATCCGCATTACATTTGGGAAATTCCTGTAACGGAAAAAATATTGTACGTCACTTTCGACGATGGCCCACATGAAACAGCCACTTTGTTCGCTTTAGATCAGCTCAGGAAATACCATGCTCAGGCTACTTTTTTTTGTGTAGGAAAAAATGTTAGAGAGCATCCGGAAATTTATAAACAGATAATTGAAGAAGGCCATACAGTTGGCAATCATACTTATAACCACCTGAATGGCTGGAAAACGACCAATAAAAAATATGTGGCAGATATTTTAGAAGCAGCGAATTATATTGATAGTCATTTATTCAGGCCTCCTTATGGAAGAATATCCCGTTTCCAGGCAAATATTCTGATGAAGGATAACAGGCGGCATCCACTTATTTCAAAAGGATTTAAAATCATCATGTGGTCTGTACTGAGCGGTGATTTTGATCTTTCAAAAAAAGCAACTGAGTGTAGGGATCATGTGTTACTACATGCCAGGCCCGGGTCCATTGTTGTTTTTCATGATAGCAAAAAAGCCTGGGATAGAATGCAAGGCGCTTTGCCAGAAGTATTGAAATATTTTTCGGAGCAAGGATTTCAATTTAAATCCCTTCCTTATGAAATGGAATGATTAAGACGATTCAATGGCTTGAAAAATAAAGGCCGGAGTAAAAACTCCAGCCCGTTTTTTAATCCGTACCCTATGAAAACTCATCAAATGTAAGAGGAAACTTTGAATTAAATAAATTACTTAAATTTTTTTAATATGCTGATTGACACACATTGTCATCTATACCTGTCGGATTTTAAAGAGGATCTACATGAGATGCTGCTCAGGGCAGAAAATGCAGGTATCAAAAAATTCTGCTTTCCGGCAATTGACAGCTCCGAACATACATCGCTATTGGATTTGGAAAATAAATATCCACAAAAATGCTTTGCCATGATGGGATTACATCCCTGTTCTGTAAAAGAAAATTATTTGGATGAACTTAAACAAGTAAGAGATTTTCTGGATCAAAGAACTTTCATTGCCATTGGAGAAATCGGTTTGGATTTTTATTGGGATAAAACATATATTGATTTTCAATACCGGTCATTTGAAATGCAAATGGAGTGGGCTTTAGAGAAAAAACGACCAATCGTAATCCATACCCGGAATGCCATGCAGGAAACGATTGATACAGTCAAACCGTTTGCCCGTAAAGGTTTAAAAGGAATATTCCACTGCTTTGGAGGATCATTGAAAGACGCTGAGGATATCATAGATATGGGCTTTTTATTAGGGATTGGCGGTATTGTCACTTATAAAAATGCCGGTCTTGCGGAAGTGCTCTCTCAGGTTGACCTGAAACATATTGTTCTGGAAACGGATGCGCCTTATCTTTCACCTGTACCTTACCGGGGCAAACGCAATGAGAGCGCCTTTTTAAGATTGATTGCTGAAAAGGTAGCCACCATCAAAGAAATGGAGCCAAGCCAGGTAGCACATATCACCACACAAAATGCCGAAAAAATATTTCATTTCTAAAATCGATTTTCTATTTTTGCACCCCTGTTATAATAGGAGAGTTGTCCGAGTGGTTGAAGGAGCACGCCTGGAAAGTGTGTATATGGGAAACTGTATCGAGGGTTCGAATCCCTCACTCTCCGCTGAGTTTTTTATCCTATATTGATACCCATCTTTTCTGCGACATCATAGCCCGTCCCATAAATTCAATTGCGTAACCGCCTTCTCTCAATTTATGGGAAGTCTCAATAATAGTTGGAATGAATCCAAATTTTTTCAGCCAGAATACAAGCGAAGTACCTGCTATGCCTACGCCTGAAATTAAAATGCAGTTGTTGTCCATCGTATGGTTCTTTTTTGCATTAGACATCATAATTTCTTACGTATTTCCAAAAAATAAAAAACAGAATCATGCACTTGAATATCCGAGCATTTTCATTTTATCTGTATTACTTATTTTTTTAAAGCATTCATCATTCTTATACATCCCCGCATATCTTTTTTCAAAATGATCTCACCAAAACCTTTCTCTTCCAAGAGAGCCTTCAAATCAGGAGCCTGTTCAGGATTTATTTCAAAAAATATTTGCCCCTCCTTTTTTAAATGTTTTTCCGAAAAATCCACGATATTTTTATAAAAAATTAAAGGGTCTTCATTGGGCACAAATAAGGCCTCATGAGGTTCATTTCCCCAGACTCTTTTTTCCATAGCATTCATCTCATTTTTTAAAACATAAGGTGGATTACTTACAAGTATGTCATAAACCGGAAGAGATTGCAGATTTTTTACATTCAAAATATTTTTCTGCATAAAGTGGATCTGTGTCTGGCATCTATCAGCATTCATTTTTGCAAGCTCAATTATTTCAGCCTGATAATCGAGCGCACTTACCGGAATGTCGGGTAATTTATTTTTTAAAGCGATGGCAATACACCCACTTCCTGTACCAATGTCCAGAATACCTGCATTATCAAAAGTCCCGTTTTTATTTTTTCCAATGATCCATTCAACTAATTCTTCAGTTTCAGGCCGGGGAATTAATACGGATTCATTGACCAATAATTTCAAACCGCAGAACCATGCTTCCCCTAAGACATATTGAATGGGTCGGTCATTTAATAACTGAAGCATGAAATGATTGAGTTGCCTTGTACTTTCTCCATTAAGTACATCATTTTTATAAATAAGCCTTTCCGTATTTGAAAAACCGGTCAGGCGCTCAATCAACATTTGTGAAATATTTTTTGCTTCTCTTATTTCATACTTTGTTTTCAAAGAATCTATAATGTGCTGATATACTTCACCTACCTTCATGTATACAATATTAAGGTAAAAGAAATTACATTTGTAAATACACAATGATTATGCATGAGCCCTATATGCAACGGTGCATTCAACTCGCCGCATTGGGCGCAGGAAAAGTATCACCAAATCCGCTGGTAGGCGCCGTATTGGTTTATGATCAAACTATTATAGGCGAAGGGTATCACATTTCTTATGGAGGGCCTCACGCTGAAATCCATTGTATTCAATCTGTTTCGGATGCAAATAAACATTTAATCCCATTATCTGTTTTATATGTTTCGCTGGAACCCTGTGCACATTATGGTAAGACGCCTCCTTGCACAAAAAGAATCATTGAAGAAAAAATCCCTCAGGTCGTTATTGGCAGTATGGACCCTTATCCTAAAGTGAATGGCCGTGGTATGTCTCAATTAATAGATGCGGGAATTGAGGTTTATCCGGGCTTTCTAAAGAAAAAATGTGATGAAATCAATAAACGCTTTTTTTGTGTACAGGAAAAAAAGAGGCCTTATATTATTTTAAAATGGGCATGCACTGCGAATCATAAAATGGCCTCTGCTGGAAAGGAAAGATTAATGATCTCCAATACCATAGCACAAAGAATGGTACACAAATGGCGCGTTGAAGAAGATGCCATTATGGTGGGAACAAGAACCGCTTTACTGGATAACCCAAAATTGAATAACCGGTTTTTTCCCGGGAAAGCTCCTATACGCCTTATTCCAGACAGGACTTTATCACTCCCATCGCAATTGCATATTTTTGACAAACAACAACGCACCATCATTTTAAATGAAAAGAAAAATTTGACGGATGATTTGCTTGAGTATAAACAAATAAAAAAAGAGCCTCATTTATTTTTACAGGATCTATTTACCAAATGCCTCGAAGAAAATATTCAAAGCATTTTAGTTGAGGGAGGTGCAACTTTAATCAATCATTTTATTAAAGAAAATGCCTGGGATGAGATGAGGGTTATTACCAATGAAAAAATGATTGTACAGGAAGGCATAGAAGCACCGGGAATCAAAGGAGTGTTATATAATACTGAATATATTCAGTCTGACCGGATCGAATATTACAGGAATAATCCTTCTTAACATACCTTTCGGTATATGAATAAATCTTTTCAATTTTATACAATAAATCAAAGCGCTTCGGCAGAATATAAAGAGCGTAATAGTAAATTTATAGCCTATGCATACCCTTTTCAGAATAAGAATGAATTAAAAAACCATATTGATGGGTTAAAAAAAATTCATACTAAAGCAACTCATTTTTGTTTCGCATACCGGATAGGAAATGATGGCAGTCAGTTCAGATCATCAGATAATGGTGAGCCATCCGGTACTGCCGGGAAACCCATTCTGGGTCAAATAGATAAATATCAACTAAGTGATATCCTGATCATAGTGGTCCGTTATTTTGGCGGCACATTACTCGGGACAGCCGGTCTTACAAATGCTTATAAAACCAGTGCAGCGCTTGTGTTACAAATGTTGCCCGTCATCACAAAAAATATTGAAATACATTATCATTTACATTTTCCATATGAAAGGATCAATGAAATAATGCAGGTACTCAAAGAGAGCAATGCCAGAATTCTACAACAGGAACTCATGTTATTTTGCAAGTTGGATATTTTCATTCCCTTAAATAATGTACAACCATTTCTAAGCAAAACACAGTTCATTCAGGGGCTAGAACTGTTAGAAATGAAGGAAGCAGAGGAAAAAAGATAAAAATATATCGTGCTTTCATCCGTAACAAACGAAGTTAACAGAGTATACATCAAAGCATTCCCGTCAGATTTTTTTCTTTTTAATCTTACTCAGAAATAGGGCATTCAAGTGATCATATCAAAGGTCTGTTGAATGAGCAGGCAAACATTTTTATTCAAATTTTATATCAATAAATCAATATATTTACAAAAAGAATATCCTTCATGAAAAAAATATTTTTTATTTCATTCGCCCTTATTTTTTTCCATGTTGTTTTATTTGCTCAAACAGTTATTGGTGAATGCACTTTAGAATATTCAGTTACATCCCTGAATGGTAACAAAAATTTTTCCGGGACCACAAAAACTTTTTATTTAAAAGGTAAACTGACCCGTACAGATATTCGTAGTGCCAACTTTTCACAAACCATTATTTTTAATAATGCCACGGGTAATGCGACGATTATGAAAGAAATCGGGAGTGATAAATACATCACCCCTTTAACTCCAAATCAATGGAAAAAAGAAAATGCTCAGTATGAAGGCATGACTTTTAAAGAAACAGCCGAATCAAAAGTAATACTTGGATATAATTGTATTAAAGCGCTGGTTACCCTGAAAGACGGAAGTAGTTTCTCCTATTATTTTACCAAAGACATTATTCCACTGGCCAGTGAAAATTCTTATCAATTCAAGGATGCTGGAGGATTTGTTTTAGCCTATGAAGCCAAAGGCCCCGGTGGAAGTAAAATCATTTTTACGGCTACAAAAATCAATTTTGATCCTGTACCGGCAAGTACTTTTGATATCCCAAGTACAGGATACAGATTGTTGCCTTATAATCAATAATTGATAAATTAACGGAAAGGAAGCGGTGAAGGTGTTTTGAATTTGGGCGCTTGCACTTTATATTTATAAGGATAAACATAAGTAGTATTTCCTTTTTGCAAACGAATCATACTTTCAAATTGGGCCCCATTACCATTAAATTTTGCAGATATTTCTTCTGAACCTTTAAAAGAAAACTGTTTTAGGCTGGAAGACATGAATAAGCCTCCATAATAATTCTTGGGGGAGTAATGGCCAAGATCTTTTAAATTGAATTTGCTGCCATCATCACCTATTTTTCCCGAAAACGCACCAAAGGCCGCACAAGCAAAAACAATTAGAAAACCACTGAAAATAAACCGATATGTACTTCTTTTTTTCACTGCTACAAAGATAATGTTTTCCTTCTTTCTTAACAAAACTTTATTGATAAACGGTTAAATGTGAGAAATGTTACAAAAAATTGAAATATTAATAAAAAAAGTAATAGCTTTCCACAACTGTTGAGGGATAATTATGTACGAACATTCATCCAGGAAAGAAAACCAGGAGCTTACAGAATTATTAAAGCAATATGAATTATTGCTTTCAGGACGACAGCCCGCCTTTCTTGAAGAAGAATCATTTGAAAAGATTATTAATTATTTTGATGAAAATGATGAATTCCCAAGAGCTTTAGAAGCCGCAGAAAATGGTTTACTTTATTTTCCCTACTCAATTCTATTACTTCTAAAAAAAGCGGATTTACTCATCGCCATGAACCAGTATCATGAGGCTTTGGATGTCTTAAACCACCAGGCTCTATTTAGCTCCTACAATATCAATGTTTATATTTTAAAGACAGATGCCCTACTGGCTCTGGATGAGCAGGAAACAGCCATCGATTTATTGCTTGAAGCAATTCATGTTTTTGAGGGGGAAGAAAAAATAGAATTGCTTTTTGAACTTTCTGATGTGTATGATGATTACGAATTATTTGACAAAGTGTTTGATTGTCTTCAACTAGTTCTGGAACAAGAGCCTTCCAATGAAGAAGCATTATATAAAATCTGTTTCTGGACAGATTTCACCGGGAGGAATGAAGAAAGTATTCGTATTCATCGGGATATTATTGAAGATCAACCATACAATGAACTGGCCTGGTTCAATTTGGGTACCGCTTACCAGGGTTTGAAATTATATGAAAAAGCTATAGACGCTTATTTATATGCCATAGCTATAGATGAAAAATTTGACAGTGCCTACCGCAATTTGGGCGACGCTTATATGCGTATCCGGAATTTCCGGGAAGCCATTCAGTCTTTGGAAAAAATGCTGGAATTATCACGGCCTGAAGAAGTGATATATGAAGCCATCGGCCATTGCTATCATAAACTAAAAAACTTTGCCCAGGCCAGATTTAATTACAGGAAAGCATCACACATCAATCCTGAAAATCATAAGTTATTTTATAAAATAGCACTCACCTATATTCATGAAAAAAACTGGCAACAAGCCATGAAACCGCTAGAAACGGCTTTGCGTATGTTTCCATCTTCCATGGTCTATCATATGGCTCTCGGAGAGTGCTTTCTGGCTATGGGTAAAAATAAGGATGCCATTCATTATTTCAGTATCGTAGTACATAAAAGCCCTAGAAAGGTATCTGGTTGGGAATCTCTGATACATTGCCTCTATCAATCCGGCTTTTTAGATGAGGCTAAGGACCAATGCCTGGTTGCCTTAGCTGCTACAGGCCAAAAAGCCTCTATTTATTATTTATATAGCGCCGTATTATTTGCATCCGGGAAACCCAAAATGGCACTGCAGCAACTGGAAACGGCCATTATACTTTCACCAAAGGGTCTGCGAAAATTTATTGACTTGAATCCTGTCATTCTTCAAAATGCTCAGGTTGTGGCTTTATTGGCTCAAATGAAGAAACACAAAAAGAAGTCCACCCGAAAATAACTTACTTCCTTGTTTCCTACGATTCTTTTAATTTTGCAAACACAAAAAAGAAAGATGAATAATTTTAATTTAGCTCAACTGCCCCCCAGAAGCGAAAAGCCAAGGAAGAATGGTTTGACCATGGTCATGGATAAAGGTCTGAGTGTAGGAGAAGTAAAGAATTTTTTAAGTGCTGCTCATCCTTATGTGGACATGGTAAAACTTGGATTTGGTACTTCGATTGTTACACCTAACCTACGTGAAAAAATTGAAGCATACCAGTCTTATGACATTCCCGTTTATTTTGGAGGTACTTTATTTGAGGCATTTCTCATCCGCAACCAGTTTGAAGATTATATAAAAATGTGTAAAGAATATAACATTCACTATATGGAAGTAAGTGATGGTTCTATTACCATTCCCCATGCAGAGAAATGCGGCTATATTGAAAAACTTACTAAAATAGGAACTGTTTTAAGTGAGGTGGGTAGTAAAGATGCTACACATATCATACCGCCCTATATTTGGATTAAACTCATGAAAGCGGAACTGGAAGCAGGATCTACATTTGTAATTGCGGAAGCACGAGAGGCCGGAAATGTAGGTATTTACAGAGGTACCGGAGAAGTGCGCGAAGGTTTGGTTCAGGAAATTTTAACGGAAATACCCGGAGATCGTATCATTTGGGAAGCTCCTAAAAAAGAACAGCAACTTTATTTTTTACAATTATTAGGATGCAATGCCAATTTCGGGAATATTGCCTCCAATGAATTAATCGCATTAGAAACAATGAGAATTGGCCTTAGAGGCGATACATTTCATTTGTATTTAAATAAAGAAATGAAATGAAAACTTATGGGCTGATTGGATTTCCTTTGGCACATTCTTTCTCTGAAAAATTTTTTACTGATTTTTTTAAAACACATGAAATTCCTGCAGTTTTCAAAAATTTTCCTTTGGAAAATGCAGCAGAATTTCCCCTTTTGATTGAATCAAACCCTGAAATCAACGGACTGGCTGTGACCATTCCATTGAAAAAAAGCATACTACCATTTATAGAAAAAAAATCTTCTGAAGTGCAGCAATCCGGGGCCTGCAATTGCATCAAAATAAAGGATGGAAAAACGATTGGCTATAATACGGATATTGTAGGTTTTGAACAATCTTTTATGCCCCACATTTTGCCTCATGATAAACATGTATTGATATTGGGTACCGGTGGCGCCGCTGCAGCAGCAGCTTATGTTTGTAAAAAGAATAATATTGATTTTCTATATGTATCCAGAAGAAAAAAAGAAAATGCCATAACTTATGAAGAAATTGATGAAAATTGTATGAAGAAATTTTCAGTTATCATTAATGCCACACCCATTGGACAGTTCCCGGATGTACAGGATTTTCCTTCCATTCCTTATCATTTGATTCATCAAAAACATTATTGTTTTGATATGATTTATAATCCTGCCCACACACAATTTTTAATAAAAAGTGCAGCTCATGGAGCCAGGATACAAAATGGCCGGCAAATGCTGGAAATTCAAGCAAAAGAAAATTGGAAAATCTGGAGTCATTAACTCAGGCATTACCCGATAACTTTTCCTTAACCCCGGCCGGCAAAAGCGCCAGTTTCTTTTCATGATAATTATAACAGAGCATGCCGGTTTTAATTTTTGCCACTACCAATTTTTCACTATTGACCTGCTTTTCAAAAAGGTAGAATAAATCAAAACCATATTTATCGAAACCATCAGCCACAACCGAAAGGATTACTTTATCTCCATGAAATAATTCTTTCTTAAATTCAATTGCTGCATCTGCCATGATTAGGGATACCTCTTCCATGGAAAGTTCTGTATATCCAAATGAAGCTAAAAACCGTGTCCTGGCTTCATGTGCGAGTGCTAGAAAAGCATCATTACCAACATGCCCTCCATAATTGATGTCCGTAATACGTATATCGATTTCTGTAGAAAATTGAAAATGTTCAGGCAACTTTATTTTAACTCTTTCCATAAAAAATTAATATGTGCTTCATCAGACTTCAACAGCAATGATTTATTGGTGCTTAAGATAGATTTTCTTTTGGGGTGATTCTTGTTAAAAAATCAATAAGCAAATCCAAGGCTTTCCTGCGATGACTGAATTCATTTTTTTCATCAATATCCATTTCACCAAAAGTTTTCTCGCTTCCCTCAGGCTTGAAGACTGGATCATATCCAAAACCCATTTTCCCATTTGCAATTTCTACAATATTCCCCTTACAATGGCCTTCGAAAAAATATTCTTTCCCATCCATAATCAAAGAAATGATTGTAGAAAAATGCGCTTTCCTGTTTTCCTTACCATACATTTTATGAACGAGTTTCTCCAGGTTCGCAGTATCCCGCGCTTGCTCACCGGCATACCGGGCACTGTGTACGCCTGGTTCTCCATGTAAGGCTTCAACAAAGAGCCCAGTATCTTCACTAAAGCAATTTTGATGCAGCTTGTTATAAATATATTGCGATTTAGCAGATGCATTTTCTTTCAATGTATCATATGGCTCCGGAATGGTTTCATTTATCCCGACTTCTTTCAATGAAATAACCTGGAAGATACTCCCAATGCGGTATTGAGCTTCCTGAATTTTATGAGCATTATTTGTTGCAAATAGGATCTTTCGCATGGCGGCTATTATGTTTCAAAAAATATTTTTTTCAGTGCAGACCATAACTTCAATTTCTCAGCTTTGATGTTTTCATCCCCTTCATCTTTATCTAATAAGATACCCGGTGCACTCAAAAAAATACAATGATCAAAATGTTGCACCTGGTAATGTGGAATGATAAAAGGAAGGCCAATATCTTTGGTGCTGATATCAAAAAGTAATACTTTTTCCGGGATGAAAGAAAGTTTAATTTCTTCAAATGAGGTTATCTTTTTGCTCATATTCATGATAGCAACATCATCAATCACCAGGTTGCATGCTGCAAGAATTTTCAATAAGACACTTTTTCGCTCACCCCGGATTATTTCTTCACTATTTTCTTTAACAATTATTAGAATATTTTTAAGGTTTTTTCCCAGTATTTGAATATCTTTATCGGGCTTTTTTGAATCTACAGGAGAGGCCGGTTTTTCTGTTCTAGAAGGATGGGTTTCATGGCTTTTCCCGGGAAAAATGAAAACATTTTTATAAAGATCTGCAAGGATAAAATCGGGTAATTGTTCGTTATAGGGCATGCGGTAAATATATTAACAACTGTTAGTTTTCCTTATTTTTTTCATTTCTTTGCAACAAATTTACAATTTATGATAGAAGCAGCAGACATTCAAATTACGAAAGTAGAAACGAGTAAACTTAAAGATCTTGAATTAAATAATGTCCCTTTTGGCAAATATTTTACAGATCATATGCTTGAAGCCGATTTTGAAAACGGAGAATGGAAAAATGTTGAAATTAAACCATATCAACCGCTGCTTTTTCAACCCTCATTAGCTGTTTTTCATTACGGCCAGGCAATTTTTGAAGGTATCAAAGCTTATCGGGGAAAAAATAACAAAGTGGCTATTTTCAGGCCTTTTGATAATTATCGTCGTTTTAATCTTTCTGCCTTAAGAATGAATATGCCTGAAATACCTGAAGAAATTTTCATCCAGGGCATTAAACAATTGGTAAAACTTGACGAGAAATGGGTGCCGGATGGAAAAGACCATGCTTTATATATCAGGCCATTCATGATTTCTACAGATCCTGTATTAGGTGTAAAGCCTTCTTCTACCTATAAATTTCTGATTATACTTAGTCCTTCCGGGCCATACTATTCCCGCCCAATGAAAATAGCTGTAGAAGAAAAATATACCCGTGCAGCACCTGGTGGTGTTGGTTATTCAAAAAATGCGGGCAATTATGGTGGCAGCATGCTCGCAGCAACCAAAGCCAAAGAAGAAGGATATGACCAGGTTTTATGGACAGACCCCTTTGAACATAAATGGTTACAAGAAGTGGGCATGATGAATGTTTTCTTTATTATAGATGGAAAAGCCATTACACCTTCTCTGGACCAGGGTACAATTTTGGCCGGTATAACCAGGGATAGTGTCATTGATTTATTACAAGAAATGAATATTCCTGTAGAAGAAAGACACATCAATATAGATGAGATTATTCAGGCGCATGATAAAGGAACTTTACAGGAGGTATTTGGCACAGGTACAGCTGCAACCATTGCGCTAGTGAGTGATCTTAAATACAGGGATATCAATATGCACTTTGATATAAATAATTTGAAAATTGCCCCTTCTCTGAAAAAACAACTCATTGAAATAAAAGAAGGCCGTTCAGAAGATAAATTTGGATGGATGGAATATGTCTAAATTTTACCGGAATTTTTTTAGGCTTATATTTGGTAAATTATTGATCTCATTATAATGTTTGCCAAAACTAAAAAAAAGGTTTACTTATTACTTGACCCGGACAAAGATGCTTCTGCGGCTCATCATTTAATCAACGACTTCATTATTGCACTCATCCTGCTGAGTACCCTCTCTGTTGTGCTGGAAACGGTTGAGAAAATCTATGAGCCTTACAAGACCGTCTTTAAGCTGGTAGAAGTATTCTCTATTATTATTTTTAGTATTGAATATTTATGTCGCGTTTGGTCCTGCACTTGTAATGAGAAATATGCACATCCTTTTTGGGGAAGGTTAAAATTTATTTTTTCCCTAGGCGGCCTTATAGATCTTTTAGCCATCATGCCTTTTTACATTCCACTTTTTGGCAATTTTGATTTTAGATTTATCAGGTTATTAAGGTTGTTACGCTTGACCCGGTTCTTTAAATTAGGTAAATACATGCATGCAAAAGGAGTGATTTTTAATGCAGTAAGGTCAAAAAAGGAGGAACTTGTATTTAGTTTTATAATTACCATTTCATTGATTTTTGTTGCCTCTTGTCTCATGTATTTCATAGAACATCAGGCACAACCCGGGAAATTTTCGAGTATCCCCGAAACCATGTCAATTATTGTAACCTTTATCACTGTGGGATACGGAGATACCTATCCTTTAACAGTTATGGGAAAAATTTTGATGGATTGTATTTCTTTATTAGGTATTGCACTGTTTGCCTTACCGGCCGGCATTCTTGCTTCCGGATTTATTGCCGAATTTAAAAAGTTTAAAAATCAAAAAAATATTTGTCCGCATTGTGGGCAAGAAATTGAGTAAACTGCGTCTTTTATGTTCTCTTAATTTCTCAAGAGGCCAAAAACATCAAGATCTTCACAAAAAGATAGCTCAGACAGGAATTCAAATATTGATTTTATCTATCCAGGAATGAACACACAAATAATTCCGTTCACTTAAAATGTATTTCCAATTATTTCCTAAGAAATTGGAACAAATTCTTTGCAGGAATGCACTTTGAAAGATCAATTCCCTTACCTTTGCCGCCTATTAAGAAAAGTTGGCTGAAAGCTTACCATAGTGGGTGATTTCAGCCATTTTAAACCAGACAAATTAATATTAATTTATGGCTCAACAGGGAAAAATTAAACAAGTGATCGGCGCCGTTGTGGATGTGGAATTTGAAGACGGTAACCTGCCGGAAATTTTCAATGCATTAGAATTGAAAAAAGACAATGGGGATAAACTGGTTCTGGAAGTACAACAACATCTTGGACAGGATAGTGTCCGCACAATTGCCATGGATGGTACTGAAGGACTTACCCGCGGGATGGATGTTCATGATACCGGTAAAGCGATTGCGATGCCAACCGGTGAATTGATTAACGGAAGGTTGTTTAATGTAACCGGCGATGCCATTGACGGTTTGCCGCAAGTTTCCAAAGATAATGGCCGCCCCATTCATGCTTTACCCCCACTATTTGAAAACCTGAGTACAGCTACTGAAATATTATATACCGGTATCAAAGTAATTGACCTCATCGAACCCTATGCAAAAGGTGGTAAAATCGGACTTTTTGGAGGTGCCGGTGTAGGCAAAACCGTATTGATTCAGGAATTGATTAATAATATTGCCAAAGGCCATGGCGGACTTTCCGTATTTGCCGGTGTGGGAGAAAGAACAAGAGAAGGAAATGACCTTCTTCGCGAGATGATTGAAGCCGGGATTATGAATTATGGTGAATCTTTTAAACATAGCATGGAAGAAGGCGGATGGGATTTGAGCAAAGTAGATATGGAAGGCTTAAAAGAGTCTAAAGCCACTTTTGTTTTTGGACAAATGAATGAGCCTCCGGGAGCACGTGCTCGTGTTGCATTAAGCGGTTTGACTATTGCAGAATATTTCCGTGATGGAGATGGAAGTGGTAAAGGAAGAGATATCCTGTTTTTTGTTGACAATATCTTCCGTTTCACCCAGGCAGGTTCAGAAGTATCTGCCCTCTTAGGGCGTATGCCAAGTGCCGTGGGTTATCAACCTACACTGGCCACTGAAATGGGATTGATGCAGGAAAGAATTACCTCTACACGCAATGGGTCTATTACTTCCGTACAAGCCGTTTATGTACCTGCGGATGACCTTACCGACCCCGCACCGGCAACCACCTTCGCGCACCTTGATGCAACAACAGTATTAAGCCGTAAGATTTCCGATATTGGTATTTATCCTGCGGTGGATCCATTGGATTCAACCAGCCGGATTTTGACTCCACTGATAGTGGGTGATGTACATTATGAATGTGCCAACAGGGTTAAACTCATCTTACAACGCTATAAAGAATTACAAGACATTATTGCCATCCTGGGTATGGATGAATTGAGTGATGAGGATAAATTAGTTGTATCCCGCGCACGCAGGGTTCAGCGTTTCCTGTCACAACCATTCCATGTAGCTGAACAGTTTACCGGATTAAAAGGTGTATTTGTTTCAATAGAAGATACGATTAAAGGATTTAACATGATTCTCGATGGTGAAGTGGACCAATACCCTGAAGCAGCTTTTAACCTTGTGGGTACAATTGAAGAAGCCATTGAAAAAGGCAAAAAACTATTGGCAGCCGCCCAGGGATAATGGTTCCTTTATTTTATCGGAAAAACAATTACAATGATTTTAGAAATTCTCACACCGGCTAATAAGATTTTCAGCAATGAAGTGTATGGCATTCAATTACCCGGCATTCACGGGCAATTTGAGGTACTCAATAATCACGCACCTCTGGTAAGTGCATTAGGAAAAGGGGTATTAAAAATATTGGTTGATAAAAATAACCAGGAAAAATACGTCATATCTGGAGGTTTTGTAGAAGTACTTCAAAATAAAGTAATGGTATTAGTGGAGCAAGCAAAAAAATGCTGATTTTTATAATTTTGTATTCAAATTTGATTTAATTTTAATTTTAAATTACTAACTCATAAATCTTCAATCATGAAAAAGAGAAATTTTCTAATGGCTATTGCCCTGTTTATTGGTATGTCTTCATTTGCTCAAACTCAAAAAGGCTATTACATAATCGGTGCTCAACTGGCCTCTATGGATCTTAATTTCCAAAGCGGAAACACAAGTTTTGGCCTAGATCTTCATCCTCAAGTGGCCTGGTTTGTAAAAGATAATTTGGCTATTGGTGGGCAAGTTGAACTGGGTGTTCAAACAAGTAAAGGCTATACTGCATTTAATTATGGTATCGGTGCTTTAGGCCGTTATTATGTTGCGGATAAGGCCACCCAAATTACCAGCAAATCACGCTTTTTCCTGGAAGCAAATGCAGGTATAACAGGTCAAAATTATAAAAGTGGTGGTATTTCCACCAATACAAATGGCCTGGGTATCGGCTTTGGGCCGGGCTTAGCTTATTTCATTAACCAAAATATTGCCTTAGAAGGATTAGTGAAATATAATTTAGGTGTTGGCTTCGGTAATTCCACTACTACAAATAATATCCATTTCAACTTAGGATTTTCTATTCATTTACCGGGCTCAAAATTGAAAGAATTAAAAAAATAAATTGTAAAATTTCAAGATAAAATCCCGGCACTGAGTCGGGATTTTTTTTTGATTTCTTTTACAATTCGGCAACTCTACTCATAATCTTTTCCTAAAGCATCTGTTTCCATTCAACCCGGCAATCATATTTTATTCTTATATAGGTTATGATTATATAAAATTTAATCTATATGAAAAATAAATTTTGGTTCGTTCCTGGTCTTTTCAGTTCCCTTCTTTTTGTAACAGGCTGTTCAAAAGACCCCTTACAGAACCTCACACCTGAAGAATCCCGCATTTATACAACCAGTTACGATTCTTCTGCAAATTTCCAGGATTATAAAACCTTCTCTATTGCTGACTCGGTAGCCGTGATTGATAATGGTGTAGTAGTGAAACAACACTCTGCATCTGATGAAGCCTATCTGAATGCTATGCAGAATATGATGGAGCAACGAGGTTATTTACTGGTAGATAAAAATCAATCCCCGGATATTGCGATAGCCGTTAACCGTGTATATAATACAACTACGGGATTTTTCGACTATGGAGATTATTGGGATTATTATGGCGGTTATTGGGATCCTTACTATTGGGGATATGGCGGATATGGGTATAATGTTCCTTTTGTATTTGGAGTTTATCAAATTACGGAAGGCCTATACTCTATTGACATGTTTGACCTGAAAAATGCAACAACCAATCAGGAAATTAATTTACTCTGGAATGGTCTTGTAAGGGGTGAGGGTGTTTTCAATGTCAGTACGGCTACTGAAGCGGTGAATGCACTTTTTGCACAATCTCCTTATTTGAATACGACGCATTAAACCAGTTAAAAAATAAATATTATGACACGGTATATAAAAATAAGTTTCACTCTAATCATCATGTTGTTAATTTCCAATTTGGTGAAAGCACAAACTACATCAAAAGAGGGTGAATTAAAATTACATCTCAATTATCAATATGGAATACCCTTGGGTGATTTTAAAAATGATATGATCAGCAATGGATCTGCAAGAGGTTATTCAGGCTCTTTAATGTATCAGATAAGCCCGAAATGGGCCGCAGGGATTTCTGCAGGTTACCAAAGTTTTTTACAAAAGTATCCAAGAGCCGTTTATGAAACTGGCGACCATGAAGCGACTTCCGCAGTGCTCACAAATTCTGTAGAAATAACCCCCTTAATGGCTACTGGACTATTTACCCCATTAGCAGAAAATGGCAAAATATTACAACCCTATATCTCTGCCGGGTTTGGCGTAAATATGCTTAGTTTCAGGCAATATTTAGGAGAATTTGGAGGTGCAGACAATAAGGCTACACTTATTGCTCAGGGAGGTGCGGGTCTTCAAATAACTTTTGGAAAAGCAAAAGAAAGTGGATTTAGTATTGGGGCAAATTACCAATATGTACCCTATCAAAGAAATGGTTATGGAAACATGAATAACCTGGGATTACAGGCCGGCCTATATTTTCCATTAAAATAATTCTCTTAATAAACGCCATATATGTTGAATTATTTAAAAAAGGATTTTCTACTTATCATGAAAAAAAAATAGAAATAAATAATGCAAGATATTTCTAGAGAAAATTCCGGTAACCTTTTCCTTATCTATAGAGAAAAAAGGAAAGCAAAAGTAATCAGTATCGTTTTTCAACCCATTAATTGAGTATCGGATCAATAGGGTAATGAATCAGCTGAGTATAGTCTCCTCCTTTTTCTTTTAATGCATCGCTCCAGGTATTTTCTGCCTTTGAATTAAAGAGGATTGAGGCCGTTGCATCTACAGTAATCCAGCTTTTCAGTTCCATTTCCTGTTCCAATTGTCCTACACTCCAACCACTGTAACCTAAAAAAAATTTAATACGATTTTCCTTCAATAAACCACATTTTATTTTTTCAAATGCTTCATTTAAATCCCCTCCCCAAAATACTCCCGGAAAAATTTCTTTACCACCAATAGAAGCCTCTTTGCATTGATGCACAAAAAATAAAAGATCCTTTTGTACAGGACCTCCAATAAAGACAGGGAAGTCATACCCAATCATAGCGCTCATTAATTCTCCGAGAGTCAGCTCGCAGGGCATATTCAATACAAATCCCATTGAACCAAGAGAACTGGAATATTCACTGAGTAATACCACTGTTCGTTGGAAATTAGGATCGCTAAGAAAAGGGTCTGCAATAAGGAATTGACCAGAATGTAAATCCGTCATTGAAATTCTTTTGACCTAAAATTAAATAAAACCAATTGGAAATCTCGTTAATTTGCTGATAAAGGATAACGAATCTTCATGACTTTCAAATCAACTATTTATTTTGCATCATTGAAATGCTTTTTATTTTATCCATTTATCAGCCGGTTGATTACCTGACGGGAATAAGAAGGGCCTGTTGAAACTGAAAAAAAATGAAAAAAAATTTTATTGCTATTATTATTTTAATACTGCTTTCTCTTTTCGGCATTATATTAATCCAGGTACAATGGCTTTCAAACTTATTACTCGTTCAGGAAGAAAGTATCTACAATAAAATTGAAAGAGCCTCTTATGTTGTCACCAGTGATTTAAGTAAGCAGGTTTCAACTATGCCATCATTGCACCTAAAAGGCCAGTCCAACTTACCGGTTATGCCTGATCATTTTTCCTTTGTAATTCCGCAGGATAAAATGATTGCCGATTATTATACTTCTGCAGAAATTCACAATAAAATCCGTAAGGCATTTAATAAAGAAAAACTGGATAACCTGGAATTTGAATTTGCGATTGCAAACAGGTACGACCAGTTTGGTACCATCGAGATGCAATCACAGAATTTTCTAAAAAAATTATTCGATTCTACGCATTCCCGCAGAATTGAAATGCCTATCCTACCGGATAACTCGGAAAGTATGGAAGGTTTATCGGCTTATGAACATTTGATCCTGGTCATTCCGGATTTTAAAACACAGGTCTGGAAAGCGCTGGCCTGGATGATTATTGGCGCCATTTTGTTTACTCTAGTCGTATTAACAGCCTTTTATCTAACTGTAAGAACGCTCATACAACAAAGAAAACTGAGCGCCATTAAAAGTGATTTTATCAATAATATGACGCATGAATTAAAAACGCCTCTGGCAACCATTTCTCTCGCTGTGGATGCATTACGTAATGAAAAAGTGATGGGGAATGCGGAAAAATCTACCTACTTCAGCGGCATTATTAAGGAGGAAAATAAACGGATGAATAAACATGTTGAAACGATTCTTCAAGCCGGATTGATGGACAGACAGGATATCCGAATGAGTATGGAATTGAAATCAGCACATCAATTGATTCGTGATGTATTATCAAACTATGAATTGCAATTAACAGGACGTAATGCCACAGTTGATGTTTTCCTCAATGCTAAAAATGACCGGATTAATGCGGATGAAGTTCATTTCTCAAACCTCGTATCCAACCTGGTGGATAATGCAATCAAATATTCAAAAGATAATATACCCTTACATTTAAAGATTACCACACATTCCACAACAAAAAATTTAGTCATCCAGTTTGAAGATAATGGTATTGGTATGTCAAAAGAAACTTCCAAAAGGATTTTTGAAAAATTCTTTCGTGCTACTACCGGTAATGTTCATAATGTCAAAGGTTTTGGATTGGGAATGAGTTATGTAAAAACCATTATAGATGCCCATAAAGGTCGCATCAAAGTTGATAGTGTCTTAGGAAAAGGAAGTACATTCATTATAGATTTGCCATTGGGAAATGTAAATCAAAACAAAGATGAATCCTGGTAATTATTCATCTTTATATGTATTACTATATAACAAACAACTATCTCCATAACTGAGAAACCTAAAATCATTTTTTAATGCATAATCGTACACCATTCTCCATTTTTCTCCAATAAAAGCAGCTACCAGTAACAAGAGTGTGGATCCCGGTTGATGAAAATTTGTGATCAATGCATTCACCACTCTAAATGAATAACCTGGTGCAATGATGATTTTAGTACTCCCATACAAAGTATCCATTTTATTTGCCTGCATCCAGTTTTTCAAAGCATTCAATGAGGCATTTGTATTCATTTCCTCTCCCTGTTTTTCATAAGGTTCCCACTGTCCAGTTGCAAGATCAGAAACAGATATCGAAGGGTTAGCCTTGACTTTCAATCCCATCCAGTATAGACTTTCAAGTACTCTTAAAGTAGTTGTGCCTACTGCAATCACTTTTCCTTCTAGCTGCATCAAGGTATCCAGAACAGCAATTTTAACTTCAAAAACTTCTGAGTGCATATCATGATCCTGCATGGTCTCCGTTTTCACCGGCAGAAAAGTTCCTGCACCAACATGTAAAGTGAGAAATGATTTTTCAATATTTTTAATCGTTAAACGATCAAATACATTTTGCGTAAAATGAAGCCCGGCTGTTGGTGCTGCTACTGAACCTTTTATTGCAGCATAAGTCGTTTGATATCTTTCTTCATCCGATTTGCTCAATGCTCTTTTAATGTAAGGAGGTAAAGGAATCTCTCCAAATATTTTAAGCATTTCATCAAAACTATATTGATCATTTTCCCAACTAAATTGAATGACTACATGATCTTCTTTTTTTTCAATTTTTTCAGCAGTCAGGGAAATGGGATAACCCTCGAAGAAGATCGTTTTTTTAAGAGGTTCATGCTTCCATTTTTTTGCACCTCCAATAAGACATTTCCACTTCACTTTATTTTTTTGATGAAAGGCCAACTCCATATGATTTTCAAATTGCCTTAGTGGGCCAAGGCAAAATATTTCTATTTCCTTTCCTCCTGGAATTTCAAAATGTAAGCGGGCAGGAACTACACTGGTATTATTAAAAAATAACCTGCTTCCTCCTTGAATAAAATCAGGAATATTTTTAAAGATATTCTGTTGAATAAGATGCTGCCTGAAAATAAGCAGCTTACTTTCATCTCTTTGTGCCGAAGGAAAAAGGGCTATTTTCTCTTCAGGTAGATGATATGTAAAGTTTTTTATAGAAAGTTTACCGGGATGCATAAAATCAAACGTACATGAAAATTTTAATCTGCAAAGTGAAGATCTTTTCAAGAAATTTTTGAAAAGAATCTTTGGGAATGAATCCATTTTATTTTGGATGTTATATCCTTTCAAAAAAATATTCCTTTTTCAATATAATCGGGTTTATCCACGCTTTTTGCACAGATATTCACAGGTTATACAGCAAATAAATCAAGAAAGTTTACAGGAGTCAATACAGGATTGAATTACAAAGGATTTTCCGCTGTGGAAAAATAGAAAAAGAAAATTTTGCTATTTAAGTGGGAAAAAGTGTTAATTTGTGTCATTATTTGTAAAATGTTTATTTTTATCACAAAATGAACCTATGTTTTTAGGCGAATACGAGGCTACTATTGATTCAAAAAGCAGGTTTTTGCTTCCGGCAGGATTAAAGAAACAACTTCCTGAAGGAGACAATACGTTTGTCATAAGCCGCGGTTTTGAAAAATGCCTCAACATATATCCGCAAAAAACATGGTTAGTCATTATGGATCGCATTAGCAAATTAAATGATTTCGATCCAAAAGTGAGGCAATTTAAATTATTGTTTCTGGGGGGCGCTACAGAAGTTGAGTTAGATAGTGCAGGCCGTATGTTGTTACCTCCATCACTCAAAGAATTTGCAGGCCTGGATAAATCCATCATCCTGGCTTCTGATGTAGATAAAATAAATATTTGGGATGCAGATAAATACAAACAGTTCTTTGAAGACTTTTCACCTGAGGATTTTAGTAAGCTGGCTTCCGAAGTGATGGCAGAGCCCGTAAAAGAGTTGGAAAAAAAATGATGTGAAACTTTTAAATAAGCGGTATGGCGGCACATTTATCTGGTTCTTCTTTCCATACACCGGTTTTATACAAAGAATCACTCCATTTTTTAAATATCCGGCCCAATGGAATATATGTGGATTGCACCTATGGCGGCGGTGGGCATAGCCATGGAATACTAACTGAATTAGGAAACCAAGGAAAGCTGATCGCTTTTGACCAGGATAAAGATGTTCAAAAAAACCTGCCACTGGACCCACGCTTTAAATTTATTCCGGAAAATTTCAGGCATATACAGCGTTTCCTACGGCTACATGATGTTATTCCGGTAGATGGAATCCTCGCCGATCTGGGTGTAAGCAGTCACCAGTTCGATACGGGTGAAAGAGGATTTTCTACCAGGTTTAACGGGCCTTTGGATATGCGTATGAATATTTCTCAATCAAAGACAGCCGCTGATATTTTATTGGACTTTGATAAAAAAGAATTGCAGCAAATGTTTGAGAAATATGGTGAAGTTTCCAATGCAAAAACTTTAGCTGAGCATATTGTCAAAAACAGACAGGCTTCCCGCTTAAAAACAATTGATGCATTTAAAGCGCTATTGCAGCCCATCGTATTGGGTAATCCCAATAAATACCTGGCACAGGTCTTCCAGGCATTGCGGATAGAAGTCAATGATGAATTGGGCGCATTGAAAGTTATGCTGGAACAATTACCCGGCATCATGAAAAAGGGCGCTCGTTGTGTGATCATCAGTTTTCACTCAATGGAAGACAGGTTGGTAAAAGATTTTTTTAAAAATGCCGGGAAAGATATAGAAAAGGAAAATCCATTTTCCAGGGAAAAGCAAGAAACAGTTTTTGAACTGATAACAAAAAAGCCGGTGATGGCATCCGGAGAAGAAATAAAAATGAATCCGCGCAGCCGAAGTGCAAAACTCCGTGTTGCAGAAAAAAATTAATTGTCATAAAAAATGGCTATACAGAATACAAAGGAAATCAAAGGCAAAACAAAAGACATGAAACAAAATCCGCTGAAAAGCTTGATTAGTTATACATGGATTCTGAAAAATATGCCTTTCTTTCTATTCCTCACATTATTGGCCGTCTTATATATAGCTAATGGCCATGCAGCAGACAATACCATCCGGGATATTAATAAAACAGCAGAAGATTTAAAGGAATTACAATATGAATATAAAAGCTTAAAGAGTCGGGAAATTTTTCAAAGCAGGGAAGATCAGTTAGTTCAATCAGCTCTGCCACTGGGTCTTAAAATATCTGATGAAGCACCGATGCATATTAAAATGATAAAACAAGATGATGTAAAAAACAGATAGGAAAACCGGGATATATTAACTTATGAAAATCCACTTTAAAGGTTGCTAACCTTTTTAAAATTTTTTAATCCATAGAAATTGGACGTAAAGAAAGACATATTATGGCGCGTTTATGTATCATTTATTGTATTGATAGGCATAGGTATCGCTATTTTCTCTAAAGCATTTACCATACAACAGGTAGAAGGTAGTCATTGGAGAAGTATGAGTGATAGTCTCCACGAAAAAATTCAATCTATTGAAGCTGATCGTGGCACCATCTATAGCGCTGATGGGCAAATGCTCAGTACCAGTGTGCCCCAGTTTAATATTTATGTTGACTTTGGAGCAGAAGGCCTGAGAGAGGATGATGGTAAAAGGTTTAAAGAGAACCTGGATTCATTAAGTTATGGCTTGTCAAATTTATTCAAAGACAAAAGCCAGGAAGAATACAAACGCATTTTACAAAAGGGATATCAATCAAAAAAAAGATATTTTTTACTTGAACAAAAAGTAAGTTTTGAAGATTACAAGGAGTTAAAACAATTACCCCTGGTACGCCTGGGAAGAAATAAGAGTGGTTTTATTGCGGAGACAAAAAATATTCGCCTGAACCCTTATCAGTTATTGGCTTTTAGAACCATTGGCCTGGAACGTCAAAATGCACAAAAGATTGGCCTGGAAAAAGCGTATGACAGTATTCTTCAAGGTACGCAGGGCAGGCGCCTGGTACGCTATATTGCAGGCGGAGTAGCCATTCCGGTAGATGAAGATTTTCAGATAGAACCTGAAAACGGGAAAGACATTACTACAACTATTGATACACATATCCAGGAAATTGCAGAAGATGCCTTAATGAAAATGATGGTATCCAGTGAATCAGTGAATGGTTGTGCTATTGTTATGGATGTTAAAACGGGCGCTATTAAAGCAATTGCCAATTTGGGCAGGCGACCGGATGGAAGTTATTGGGAGGATTATAATTATGCCATGCGTACAACAGAACCCGGATCTACCATTAAGCTGGCTACTTTACTGGCCGTACTAAGCGAAGGCAAAACAACACTGAAAGACCCGGTAGAAATAGGTTCTACTGGTAGCGCTTTTGTAGGGGTACGTTTGGTTAATGATGCAGAGCGGGCTCCCAAGCCGATACTCACCGTAGAAGAATGTTTTGCGCACAGCTCAAATATTGGCATGAGCAAAATTGCTTATAAAACATTTGCAACACAACCTCATAAATTCCTGGATTATCTACACAAATTTCATTTAGACACCATCACCGGAATTGATTTACCCGGAGAGGAAATGCCCCTTTTGCCAAAAATGTCCAAATCCAATGAAGGCCTTCATGCAATGGTTACCATGAGTTTTGGCTATGCCATACAAGTTAGCCCCTTGCAAACGCTGACCCTGTACAATGCCGTTGCAAATAATGGCAAAATGATGCAGCCTTATCTTGTAGATGCAATTACTAATGATGGTTTACCGGTGAGAAAGTTTTTGCCCGTTACGATTGCTGAAAATATTGCCAATCCCACTGTCATCAAAGCCGCCCAGGAGTCAATGCATGATGTAACTATTGAAGGCACAGCAAAAAATGTCTTTAAAAATACCACTTATCCCGTAGCAGGGAAAACCGGTACGGCTCATGTTGCTGATGGTAAATATGGCTATAATGATGGTGTTTACCAGGCTTCCTTTGTTGGCTATTTCCCTTATGATAATCCTCAATACTCTTGCATAGTTGTTATCAAAACCAAACCTTATGCACCATTGCATTATGGAGGTCAATTAGCTGCTCCTGTTTTCAAAGAAATTTCCGACAGGCTTTATACCATGAAAATAAGACAAGGAAGCAATTATGCATTTACCCATATCAATGATAGTAATAACTATCAATATGCAGGGCAAAAAAATGACCTAAAAATAATTATGCAACAGTTACGCATTCCATATAAAGATTCTACCCATTCATTCGGTTCCTGGAGTGTCATGCAGAAATCCATGAATGGTCCGATCTTATATGCGGGTAAAGCATCCAATACCATGATGCCGGATCTAAAAGGTCTGGGATTAAAGGATGCCCTTTTCTTGTGTGAAAACGCCGGCTTAAAAGTAAATATAAAGGGACGTGGGAAAGTGGTTGCACAATCTTTGGCATCAGGAAATCAAATTATTAAAGGACAAATTATAGATATTTTTTTGAATTAAAAGAGCATGATTTTACAGGATTTATTATATAAAGTAGCGCTTCAAAGTATTCATGGAGATACCACAATAGAGGTAAACCAGATTACATCTGATTCCCGGGAAGTAAAACCGGGTGGAGCTTTCATTGCTATTCATGGTCACTTATCTGATGGTCATATTTATATAGGTAAAGCCCTTATCAGTGGTGCAAAAATTATTGTATATAGTAATCCAATAGAAGACTTTAAAGAGGATGTTACTTACATCAGGGTAAAAGATACGAGTATTGCATTTGCCCAAATGGCTTGTACATTTTATCACCATCCTTCCGAAAAATTAAAATTGGTTGGCGTAACAGGTACAAATGGAAAAACAACCATTGCCACCATGTTGTTTCACTTATTTACTCATTTAGGGTATACATGCGGGCTTATCAGTACTATACAAAATCAAATCGGTACACAAGTTATTCCAAGTACACATACCACGCCGGATGCTTTACATTTAAATGCACTACTGGCAAAAATGGCTGATGCCAAATGCAGTCATGTTTTTATGGAATGTAGCAGTCATGCTATTCATCAGCATCGCATCTATGGGCTAAATTTCACGGGGGCTATTTTTTCAAATATCACTCATGATCATTTAGATTATCATAAAACTTTCCATGAATATATTAAAGTGAAGAAAAGTTTCTTCGATAATCTGCCCCCTTCTGCTTTTGCCATTACGAACAAAGATGATAAGCATGGTTTAGAGATGTTGCAAAATACAAAAGCAAAAAAATACACGTATAGTTTAAAAACACTCGCTGATTTTAAAGGAAAAATTTTAGAAAATAATTTTGCCGGCCTTCAGATGTTGATCAATCAGCATGAGGTTCATTTTATGCTGATGGGTACTTTCAATGCCTATAACCTGCTGGCCATCTATGGTGCAGCCATTTGCTTGGGCGAAGAAAGTACCCAGGTACTACTGCTTTTGAGTAAATTAAAAGGGGCCACCGGCCGGTTTGACTATATTATCAGCAAATCAAAAATATTAGGCGTAGTAGATTATGCTCATACGCCTGATGCACTAAAAAATATACTGGAAGCAATTCACAAGATCAATGAGGGCAAAGGTCAAATTATTACTGTGGTAGGTTGTGGTGGAAACAGGGATAAAACCAAAAGGCCCGAAATGGCCAGGCTGGCTAATGATTACAGCACGAAAGTAATTCTAACAAGTGACAACCCGCGTGATGAAGATCCTCTGCAGATACTCGCAGACATGCAGGAAGGTCTGAATACTTCAGCAAAACGTAAAACAATCACTATAGCAGATAGAAAAGAAGCAATCAAGGTGGCAGTTCAGCTGGCAAAGCCTGCAGATATTATTCTGATTGCGGGTAAAGGACATGAAACATACCAGGAAATTCATGGTCAAAGATCCCATTTCAATGATAAAGAAGTATTAAATGAAATGTTTGACTTGATGCATGTTTGAGTATAAAATGGATAAAAGAAATTTAAACAATGTTGTACTACCTGTTTAATTGGCTAAAAGAAAACTTCAACCTGAGTGGGGCTGGGCTGTTTCAGTTTACCACCTTTCGGGTTGCCATGGCTATTCTATTATCCCTTTTCATTGCCACGGTATATGGGAAAAGAATCATCAATATTTTAAGCAGAAAACAAATAGGGGAAGATGTGAGGGAATTGGGCCTCGCCGGTGAAAAAGAGAAAAAAGGCACTCCAACCATGGGCGGGATTATCATTTTAATGGCCATACTTATACCAACAATTTTATTTGCAGATCTTGAAAAAGTTTATATCCGGCTCATGATTCTTTGTACCGTATGGCTGGGCATTATTGGCTTCCTGGATGATTCCTTGAAAATAAGAGCAAAAAAACAAGCCCTGGCAAAAGGGGACAGCTATAAAAAACAAAATAAAGATGGATTAGCCGGAACGATGAAGATCATTGGACAGATTGGCTTAGGCATTATCATTGGCGCTACACTCTATTTCAATAATAATGTAACGGTTGAGAGAGAAATCATTGGCAATGCACAAACAAAAAATATTGACCAGAAAAATATTACGGATACAAATATTATAATTACAAGGGAAAGTGACGGCGTTGTGCACCGTTTTGTAAAAGTAAAAACACCTATTACTACCATCCCCTTTGTGAAGAATCATGAATTTAATTATACCAAACTCATTAGTTGGATAGGCCCTGGTGCAGAAAAATATACCTGGGTAATTTATATACTGATTGTTACTTTCATTGTGACAGCTGTATCAAACGGAGCCAATATTACGGATGGCCTGGATGGTCTTGCTGCCGGTGTGAGTGCCTGTATTGGTGCAGGGATTGGAATATTTGCGTATGTGAGTGGCAATTACAAATTTGCCGAATATCTGAATATCATGTATATCCCCAACCTGAGTGAACTATCCATTTTCATTGGGGCTTTTGTAGGCGCTTGCATTGGATTCTTGTGGTACAATGCTTACCCCGCCCAGGTATTTATGGGAGATACTGGAAGTCTTGCCTTAGGTGGTATTATTGCTTCACTTGCTATAATTGTCCGTAAGGAATTACTCATACCTATTTTTTGTATTGTTTTCCTCGTAGAAAACCTGAGTGTAATAATACAAGTTGGCTATTTTAAATATACGAAAAGAAAATATGGGGAAGGCAGGCGTGTTTTTTTAATGAGTCCCTTGCACCATCATTTTCAAAAACAAGGTTATCATGAAAGCAAAATAGCAGTCCGTTTTTGGATTATAACCATTTTATCCGTTGTCCTTTCCATCATCACATTAAAAATAAGATAGCATAGATACATTAACCAAATGAAGAAAAAAATTGTCATATTAGGATCCGGAGAAAGTGGGGTTGGCGCTGCCATCCTCGCGATGAGGCAAGGCTTTGAAGTATTTGTGAGCGATAACAATTTGATTCATGAAAATTATAAAAATGAATTAGCTCAATATGCTATTCCTTTTGAAGAAGGAGGCCATGATGAAGCACGTATCCTTTCTGCCGATGAATTAATTAAAAGCCCCGGCATACCCGATAAAATACCCTTATTACAAAAAGTAAAAGCCAAGAATATCCCTGTCATCAGCGAAATTGAATGGGCCTTCAGGTATAAAAATAATAGCCAAATTATTGCTATTACCGGGAGTAATGGTAAAACAACTACCACATCCCTGATCTTCCATATTTGTATTAAAGCAGGACTGGATGCTGCTTTGGTTGGCAATATTGGTAAATCCTTTGCACGGCAGGTGGCATTAGATCCTAAACCTTATTACATAGTTGAAATCAGCTCATTCCAGTTGGATGGCATAAAAAACTTTAAAGCAGATACTGCTGTTTTAATGAATATAACGGAAGACCATTTAGACAGGTATGATTACAAATTTGAAAACTATATCAACAGTAAATTCAAAATCCTTCAAAATCAGGATGCAACCAACTATTTTGTTTTCAATGCTGATGATGAAGTCATTCAAAAAAAATTAGAAAAAATTAGCCCATTATCAAACCCATTACCATTTTCTATGAAACACGAAATTAAAAAAGGCGCCTATATCAGCCAGGACCAGATGTTACTGAATGTGCGTGAAGAAAGATTCAATATGAGTATATACGATTTTGCATTAAAAGGAAAACATAATCAATATAATACTATGGCAGCCGGGATAGCCGCAGCAACAATCGGTATTCGCAAAGAAAAGATAAGAGAAGCAATCAAAGATTTCCAAAGTCTGGAACATAGAATGGAATATGTAGCTACCATTCGTGGAATCGAATTCATCAATGATAGTAAAGCAACCAATGTAAACAGTACCTGGTATGCACTGGAAAGTATGCAAAAGCCTGTTGTGCTTATTCTTGGTGGTGTGGATAAAGGCAATGACTATCAATTAATCAAAGATCTTGTCCGGGAAAAAGTCATAGGGATTGTTTGCCTGGGCAAAGACAATAAAAAAATTCATGAGTCTTTTGAGGCTATTGTACCCGTTATGATTGATACTGACAATACACCGGATGCGGTGAAAATCGCCTACCAGATAGCATCAAAAGACAGTATTGTATTGCTTAGCCCTGCCTGTGCAAGTTTTGATTTATTTAAAAATTATGAAGATCGTGGAAATCAATTCCGGGAGGCTGTTAAAAATCTATAATAAAAATTGATACCAAATTTGAATGATTAATGATTTTATAGATATCGAAAAACCGTTTAAGGGGTTACATGAAAAAATCCATGGCGACCGCTATATATGGGGTATCGTTGTATTGCTGGCACTTGTTTCATTACTGGTTGTGTATAGCGCAACCGGCTCACTGGCTTATAAAATGAATAATGGCAATACGGAAATTTATCTCTTTAAACAACTCGCCTGTATCCTGCTTGGGTTAATGCTCATTTATTTTTTACACCGGATCAATTACACAATATTCTCCAGAATATCTTTGATCATTTACTTAATCTCCATTCCTTTATTAATATATACTTTATTTTTTGGTGCGGAAATAAATGATGGAAGCAGGTGGATTAAATTACCCATTATCAATATTACTTTTCAAACCAGTGATTTTGCAAAACTTGCTTTATTCATGTACTTATGCAGGCAATTAAGCCGTAAGCAAAATGTAATAAAAGATTTTAAAAAAGGTTTTTTACCACTCATCATTCCAATAGCCCTTACGTGTGGGTTGATCATGCCTGCCAACTTATCAAATGCACTGCTCACAGGCATTACGGCTTTACTCCTATTGTTTATAGGGCGTGTAAGTGTTAAGCATATATTCATGGCCATTGGCGTTGCTTTAATCCCCGTAATCATATTGATCATGATTGCAAAAGCAACCTATTCTCCAAAGCAGGAATCCACAATAGATCATAAAACAAGTATTGCGCATTCACTTCAATCGTATGGCCGTGTGGGCACATGGGTGAGTCGGGTTCAGGATTTTATGTATGGAGGGGATGATGATGGTGATTATCAAATCAACCAGGCAAAAATAGCCATTGCGAATGGAAGCATTTTTTTTGGTTTGGGCCCCGGGAATAGTTTGCAAAGAAATTATTTACCTCAAGCGTATAATGATTTTATCTTCTCCATTATTGTAGAAGAGTACGGGTTACTGGGTGCCGCATTTATCATATTTCTATATATCATTTTTTTATACAGGTGTATCCGCATTTTCCGGCGCTGCCCATATGCGTTTGGAGCCTTATTGGCATTGGCCTTAAGTTTTACAATGGTCATCCAGGCGCTTGCAAATATGGCGGTCAATGTAAATCTGGTACCTGTTACCGGAGTCACACTGCCCTTAGTAAGCATGGGTGGCAGTTCTTTTATTTTCACTTGTGCATCTATCGGGATTGTATTAAGTGTAGCTCGAAATGTAGAAATATTAGAAGGAAAAAAATCTTTTATTGAAGCAAATAAAAATGAAAGTGAGAACGAAGAAGAAGAAGTTGATGAACCTATAAAAGAAAAAGTTGAGCAATAAAATTATCATAGCAGGTGGAGGTACAGGGGGTCATATTTTCCCGGCCATTGCTATTGCCAATGCGCTAAAGGCGCAAAGCAATAACGTGGAATTACTATTTGTGGGCGCTCGTGGTAAAATGGAAATGGAAAAAGTGCCCATGCATGGCTTCCATATCAAGGGAATTGATATCGCAGGATTTCAAAGAGGATCTTTCTTTAAAAACATAAGCCTTCCATATAAACTTCTGAAAAGTTTTTTCCAGGTAAGGTCTATCATCAATAAATTCAAACCCGATGCGGTAATAGGTGTGGGTGGTTATTCCAGCTATCCTGTATTGCGTTTAGCACAACAAAAAAATATTCCCTCTTTTATTCATGAAAGCAATTCCTTCGCAGGTAAAAGCAATATTCTCTTAGGGAAAAGAGCGGTAAAAATATTTGTAGCTTCTGAAGGCATGGAGAAATTTTTTCCCGCAGAAAAAATAATCCTTACAGGCAATCCGGTGAGAAAAACCATATCGGCATCTGCTATGACCAGAAGTGAAGCCATTCCTTATTTTAAACTCAATCCCAATAAAAAAATAATATTGGTTGTAGGAGGAAGTCTTGGCGCACAAAGTATTAATGAAGTCATCGCAAAACATGTTATAGAGTTGGATTCACTTGGCTTACAATTGATATGGCAAACCGGTAATACAAATGCATCTTTTTATGCATCCCGGGCACATCTCTCCAACGGTACATGGGTCGGTTCGTTTATTGAAGAAATGGATAAAGCTTATGCCTGTGCAGATGTAGTAGTATCAAGGGCTGGAGCTATGTCAGTAGCGGAATTATGTGTGTGCAAAAAGCCCGTGATTTTTGTGCCTTATCCTTATGCTGCAGAAAATCATCAATATGAAAATGCGAAATACCTGGTTCATAAAAATGCAGCCCTACTCGTAAAAAATGAAGATGCAAAATCTCAGCTTTTTAAAGAAATAACCATGCTTGCCAAAGATGAAACATTACAGGCAACCCTAAGTGAAAATATTGGCAAACTGGCCGTTTATAATGCGGATGAAAGAATTGCTGAAGAGATCCTTCAATACCTGGCACAGAAAGAAAATAAAGTGAATACATGAAAGAGATTCATGAAATATTAAACAATAAAGATTTGCAGGTGATTTATTTCATTGGCATTGGGGGTATTGGTATGAGTGCTCTGGCCAGGTATTTTAAATCACAGGGAAAGATTGTTGCAGGCTATGATCGGGCAGAGACGCCTCTTACAAAAACACTCCAGGATGAAGGAATGCATATTCACTATCAACAAGATGAAATAAAAAATATTCAACATATAGGTCTTGTCATTTATACTCCAGCCGTTCCTGCTGATTCACCGATTTTCACTTATTGCTTATCCAACAGCTTGCCATTGTTTAAAAGAAGCGATGTGCTACAAGGCATTACCAAAAACGGTTTCAATATTTGTATAGCAGGTACACATGGCAAAACCACGATCAGTACGCTTACAGCGCATATTTTGAGGGATTCCGGATATGGCTGCAATGCTTTCCTGGGTGGTATCTCAGTAAATTACCAGACAAATTTCTGGCATAATGAAAATCATGTTTTTGTCATTGAAGCGGATGAATATGATCGAAGCTTTTTAAAACTGTCTCCGGATATGGCAGTAATTACAGCAATGGATGCAGACCACCTGGATATCTATGGCACAGCAAATGAAGTAGAGAACGCCTTCATTGCTTTCTCAGGAAAAATAAAATTGAATGGCAGTCTTGTATTTCCGAATCATTTAAAAAGGCAAAATGACTTGCATGCATCAAATAAATTTACCTACGGTATTCAAAGCGCCTCTTCAGATACAAGCGCTGAAAACATACGGGTAGGAGAACATGCTTTTCATTTTGATGTTCACTTCAGGAGTGAATGGCTAAAGGACCTTCAACTGAATATGGGTGGAAGGCATAATATTGAAAATACACTTGCGGCTATCACTATTGCCAAACAACTCTGTATTGACAATGAAAAAATCAAATCCGCCATCCAATCATTTAAAGGGGTCAAAAGAAGGTTTGAATTTATTCTGAACTCACAGGATCATATTTTCATAGATGATTATGCCCATCATCCAGAAGAATTACGTGCATTGATTAGTGGAGTAAAAGAATTATATCCAACTAAAAAATGTCTCATCATTTTCCAGCCACATTTATACAGCAGGACAAAAGACCTTGCAATGGATTTTGCAAAAGCCCTGGACCAAGCAGATGAGGTGATCTTATTACCCTTATACCCTGCCCGTGAAAAACCTATTGAAGGTGTTAGCAGCGAGCTGATACTCACTAAAATGAATTTAACCTTCAAATCCCTTATGGATAAAAAACAGTTGCTGGAATATGTTGAAAATAAATCGCCCGAATTACTCGTAACAGCCGGAGCCGGTGATATAGATATGATGTTGCCATCTATTAAACAGGCTTTGATACAAAAAAGGAAGCTTAGATAATGAAGAAGTTGGTTAGAAATATTGTTTGGGTCCTCTTGTCAGTGGCAACAGTAAGTTTACTCATTGCAGCCATGCGTTCAAAGAGTGAACTCTCTGCGAAGGGAATTAATATCCATATACAACCAGAGGGAAGTGCATCATTCATAAAAGAATCGGATGTTAAAAACATACTTGAAAAAAATGGCCTTAAAGAAGGCGTTGCCTTAAATAGCGTGAACTTAAACAATATAGAATGGCAACTTCAACGTAATCCCTGGATAAAAAAAGCAGAAGTTTTTATAGATAATAAACAATTTGTGCATACGGAAATTTCATTGCGGCTTCCTCTGGCAAGAGTATTTACATTATCCGGTAAATCTTTTTATTTCGACTCCTCTTGCGTAAAGATGCCCGCCACTGTTCCTTCCCCATCACGTTGTATTGTTTTTACATCATTCCCATCGGATAAGGATAAACTATCCATACCGGATAGTCTGCTCATGATACAAATGAAAAAAATAGCTACTTATATTACTGCAGATAGTTTCTGGATGGCACAAACAGCGCAAATTGATATTTCCGGCTCCGGAAAATTTATCTTAATTCCTGTTGTAGGCGATCAACAAATAATACTTGGCAATGCGGATAATCTTGATGATAAGTTCAGCGCTTTGATGGCATTTTATCAGCAAGCATGGAAATCACTGGGGTTTGAAAAATATGCCATAATCAATGTTGAATTTTCCGGGCAAGTAGTCGCTACAAAACGAGGCGCCTATAATACAATCGCTGATACTTCACTCGCATTGAAATTATTTGCAAATAGTGACAATAAGTTGAAACATGTTTTGGCAGATACCGTTTTTGCAGCGCCGATAAAATCTTTAGATTCTGTAAAAGTGAATAATGCCACTGAAGAGAAAAAGAAAAAAACAATACCCGTAAAGCCAGGTAAACAACCCGGGAAAGCAACCATTAAAAAGACAGATAAAAAAATGCCCAAAGCCATTTTAAAAAAACCGACAAATGAATAATCAAAATTTTTCACATACACACACAAAACCCATTAATTATGCATGAAAATGAAGCACCCATCATTGTAGGCCTTGATATAGGCACTACAAAAATTGCCGCCATAGCCGGCAGGAAAAATGAATATGGCAAGCTTGAAATTCTTGGCTTTGGCCGTGCGAACAGCATTGGCGTACAACATGGCCAGGTATTAAATATTGATCAAACGATCAAAGCCATAAAACAAGCTCTACAAAATTGTATGGAAAGCAATAGTGAATTGGATATCAGTGAAGTTTATGTTGGCGTGGCAGGCCATCATATTAAAAGCCTGCAAACTCGCGGTGATATTGTAAGGCAGAATTCTGACCTGGAAATTCAGCGTTGGGAACTGGATATCCTCATCGAGAACCAACGAAAAACTTTTATCCCTGCCGGGGATCAAATCATTGATGTGATTCCACAAGATTTCCATGTGGACAATTATCAAAACATCAAAGATCCCGTTGGTTATAATGGCGTAAAAGTTGGTGCCAATTTTCACATCATTACAGGTGACCGGAATGCTATCCGAAATATAAACCGTGCAGTCGAAAGGAGTGGACTGAAAACGAAAGACCTGGTATTGCAACCGCTCGCTTCATCTTCTGCCGTGATGAGCAGTATAGATATGGAAGCCGGTGTAGCCATTCTTGATATCGGTGGCGGCACCAGTGACCTGGCTGTTTTTTATGAAGGCATATTAAAACATACTGCAGTCATTCCTTTTGGTGGGGAAAATATCACCTCAGATATTCGTCATGGTCTTGGAGTATTGAAAAGCCAGGCTGAAGCGATGAAAGTACAATTTGGCAGTGCGCTGGAGGACGAAGCAAAAGCAAATGCATTTATCACCATCCCCGGTTTAAAAGGAATGCCCGCTAAAGAAATCAGTGTAAAAAATCTGGCTGCCATCATCCAGGCCCGCATGAGCGAAATCCTGGAATTTGTTACTTATCATCTCAAACAGGTTGGGCTGGATAACCGTGCTTTAAATGGTGGTATTATTTTAACTGGCGGTGGTTCTCAATTAAAACATTTATTACAACTCACCGAATATATCACCGGCCTCAATGCACGCATTGGTTTGCCCAATGAGCACCTTGCAGCAAATCATATTGATGAGTTGAAAAAGCCTATGTATGCCACTTGTATAGGGTTAATCTTAAAAGGCTTTGATGATTTTGAAAATAAAAGGAAGGAGTTTAAAAATAAGAGCAAAGATATTCATGTACCGGATTCACTCTTAAAAGAAGAAATGCAAACAAACATTCATGCTCAGGAAAAAGAAGTGGTGGATATGAAAAAAAGAAAAAGCATTTCTACATTCTGGGAAAAATTCAAAGTCAGCCTGATTGATTTATTTAAGGAAGATGGAGATATTGAAATTAAATAAACCCTATATCTATTAAAACAAATTAAAAAACTTACTTACCCACTTTAAATTTTAAAACTATGATTCACTTTGATATCCCTAAGCAAAAATCATCCATCATCAAAGTTCTTGGTGTGGGTGGCGGAGGAAGCAATGCCGTAAATTATATGTTTGCAGAAGACATAGAAGGTGTTGATTTTATAATCTGCAATACCGACTCAAAGGCGCTTGACCAAAGTAAAGTACCCAATAAAATTCAACTTGGCCCACATCTTACACAGGGACTTGGAGCCGGCGCTAATCCGGAAGTTGGCAAACAAGCTACGGAAGAATCTCTGGAAGAAATTAAATGCATCCTGGAAGTGAATACCAAGATGGCTTTCATTTGTGCCGGAATGGGTGGAGGTACCGGAACCGGTGGAGCACCCATTATTGCAAAAATCTGCAGAGAACTTGGTATTCTTACCGTAGCCATCGTTACCACACCATTTGGTTTTGAAGGCCCCCGCAGAATGGCGCAGGCAGAAGCCGGTATCAAAGATTTAGAACCTTATGTAGATACGCTTCTTGTGATCAGCAATGATAAACTACGTATTCAATATGGCAACCTGAAAATGAAGGATGCCTTTGGAAAAGCAGATAATGTACTGGCTACTGCAGCTAAATGCATTACAGATATTATCAATAGCCGGGGCCATATCATCGTTGACTTTGCAGATGTTTGCACAGTAATGAAAAATGGTGGCGTGGCCATTCTCGGAAGCGCAGCAGTAGAAGGTGAAGACAGAGCACAACGCGCCATTGAAGAAGCCCTCAATTCGCCATTACTGAATGACAGTGATATCCGAGGTGCAAAATGGATTCTTATAAATATAAATAGCGCAGAAGGTGAGCATGAATGCACCATGGATGAAGTGGAAATCATTAATAATCACTTAAGGTTACAAGCCGGAGAAAATACGGATGTAATTGTAGGTATGGGCTATGACGCTGCACTGGAAGCAAAGGTAGGCATAACCCTTGTGGCTACCGGGTTTGAGCATAAAGATCCGTTTTCTAAAGTACCCAATATTGAAGTCATTGAAAAACCTGTAGAGAAGATCGTGATGACCTTAGGTGTTGAAAATGAAGAGAAAAAAATTTATGACCTTCATGTAAAAAAGGATGAAGCCATCATAGATCAGGATATTTATGCACCCAGCATCTCTGAAAATGAAATAAAAGAACCCATTGAGAAATTACATAAAGTTGAAAAAACGGTACAGCCTGTTTTATTTGAATTATTACATGATGATGAAGAGAAAGAAATAAATCATGTAGAGCAGGTTTCTGAATCTGTTCCGGTAGAACGCAAGCCAATCAAGGATGAGCCGGTTACAATCCCTTTAAATATTTTCTCCAGGCCAAAACACATTTATGCGAATATGCCTGAAGAAAAAAAAGGGAAAACAATTGATGAAAACCAGGAAATAAAACCTGAACAGGAAGCCAAAGTATCAGCTCCCGAAGACCCGGAAGAAGAATTGCAAATGGAATTAATCATTAAAGAAGAAGTGGTAGAGCAATCGGGGCCTGTATTGGAAAAAGAAAATATACCTGTTGCTGAAAATGAAAACCTGCCCGTAAATGAAGAGGAAGATCAGAAAAAAAGAGCAGCTGAAAGAATCCATAAACTGCGCAATCTTTCATTTAATATGAACTCAAAAGAAGCTTCCGGAGATTTTGAAACCGTACCGGCTTATGTTCGCAGAAATATGGAATTGTTTGGGAATACACTCACTTCAGTAGAACAATTTTACAGTAAATATACTGTAAAAAAAGATGAAAAAGATGAAGTGCATATTTCCAGTATCAATACATTTCTTGACGGGAAAAAGCCTGATTAATTTTACCCGGATTTTGTTGTGTGTGTCCCTCCTTCATAAAGGAGGGATTTTTTTTATCATAAAAATATCTCCCGGATGATAATGTAGATAGCCATAGCTAATACAAACCAGCCAAAGCTTTTCTTAAGAGATGCTGCGGATACTTTATCCGAAAATGCAATACCTACTAATACACCTACAATGGCTATACCTGTAATCGTCAGCAATAACTGCCAATTCACTTCAATGGAATGGAGGCTGAAAATAAATCCGGAAAGAGAATTAATAGCAATAATCACCAATGAAGTACCAACGGCTTTTTTCATGGGAATCTTCATCAATAAAACTAATGCAGGAATAATTAGAAATCCTCCACCTGCGCCCAACAAACCGGTAACAATACCTACAAAAAAACCCTGCATGATCAGCCGAAATAAATAATTGGTTTTTTTTTCGCCTGCGATTTCTTCTATTTTATTTTGATGAATCATACGTGCCGCTGATACGATCATAAGCAATGCAAAAACGAGCATCAGAAATGTTCCCTTTTGTAATTCAAAACTTCCTATAGTGAAAAGAGTGTCCGGGATGATGGGCAATAAATATTTACGAGTCAATAAAACAGTGATAATAGATGGTATGCCAAACATCCATACGGCCTGGAAGTCAATTAATTTTTTAGGATAAAAACGAAGCCCGCCAGCAAGGCTGGTACTCCCAACAATAAACAAAGAATATGCAGTGGATAAAACCGGATCAAGATGAAACAGGTAAACTAATACCGGAACAGTAAGTATAGAACCACCACCACCTATCAGGCCCAGTGAAAAGCCAATCAGGATAGAAGCTATATAACCAATTGCAATCATTGAACGATTTCTCGCAAAGATGATATTTATTTCTATTCCATGAGGAATTAATAACCCGCTAAAAATCTATGAATCAATTTGGAATGCCTGCTTCAACTGTTCAATACATTCGTTTAATACACTTTCAATATTCTTCAGTTGTGCAATAACCTTTCCTTCATCTACTTCCCCGGAACTTGCTTCTTCTAAATAATCTATAGCCGGGCCCAGGCCGGGTATTCCGAAGAGTTTAATATTGGATTTCATTTTATGAATAATAAAAGAAATTCCCGGCCAATTTTTTATTTGTATATCCTGATTAATCTTTGCTAAGTTCTCACTCGTTTGTTTGATAAATAATACAACGATGCTGTGCAAAAACACTTCATCGTTTCCTGTTTGTTGCCTAAGACATTCCAGATCATATAAGGCATTTTGCTTGGACACAATCAAAATTATTTTGATAAAATTTCTTTTCGTTTCCGTTGAATGATCCGGTAAACCGTTGTTTTGCCAATACCAAGCTTATGAGCAACCGTCATAACATCATGGTCATAGACCTGCAGGTAGTGTTCTACCAGTTTTTCATTATATTCTTTTAACGTGTAATGGCCTAACCCGGTATATACGGAATGAGCATCTTCTTGTAATTGTATAAAAGCGGGTTCTATTTCATCCTTTTCTGTAAGCACACAAGCCAGTTCGATAATAGATTTCAACTCACGGATATTTCCGGGGAAATGATATTTCAATAATTTCTTTTTGGCTTCTACACCCAGGTGTTTTTTATGAATTCCATTTTCTTTACAAAAAGTTTCTATAAAGAAATTGGCCAGCAAAATAATATCACTGCTACGTTCACGCAATGGAGGCAAATAAATATTTAATCCCAATAGCCTGTAGTATAAATCTTCCCGGAATTTTCCTTTTTTTACTTCCATCAATAAATTGCGATGTGTGGCAACGATGATCCGTACATTGATTTTGATCACCTCATTTCCTCCTACCCGGGTTAGTTCTTTTTCCTGTAATGCACGCAATAATTTTGCCTGCATATTTAAATTCATGTCTCCAATTTCATCCAAGAATAAAGTGCCGTTTTGCGCTTCTTCCATTTTACCTAAACGCCTGGATGCGGCACCGGTGAATGCACCCTTTTCATGCCCAAACAACTCACTTTCCAAAAGATCATGTGGAATAGCTGCAACGTTAATAGCTATAAATGGATGATCTTTCTGAGCTGATAAATTATGCAAAGATTTTGCAACAAGATCTTTACCTGTACCTGTTTCACCGGTAATAGAAGTGGTAATGTTTACCTGCGCCGCTTTCTGCATTAAATCCAGCACTTTTTTTAACCCTTCACTTTGTCCAATAAGTGTGTGTTGCAGATTCAATTTCTTTTCTACTTCATTTTTCAAAGAGGCCACCTCTTTTTTCAACAAGATATTTTCTTTTAAATTCTGGATGGATACCCATAATCGTTGTTGCACATCCTCATCTTTGATAATATAGTCATGGACTCCTTTTTTAAACAAATTGATGGCCGTTTTAATATCTTCTTTAACAGAAATAAAGATCACTTTCGATTGCGGGCTTACTTGCAAAATTTTATCCAGAACAAGCTCACCTGTAGCATCCGGTAAATTATAGTCCAGTGTTATAATTTCCGGCTGCTCAGTTAAATCTTTGTAAAATGATGCTGCATTCTCATAAGACTTCACCTGGTAATCAGGATTTAAAGAGAGAAAATGTACCAATAATGATCGGTATATGGGATCATCTTCTACTACAAAAATCTTGATGGGAATCTTTTTCATTACTTCGTAAATAACAAATTTTGTTTCAAATGGACAAACATTCAACGTTTAATTTAAAAATAAATCAGGCACGATCACCACGAAAATGAACCGTTGCTACTTTTTTATCTTTTGAATCTGGCACATTGTTTTACTTTTGCAATCATGGAAGTAAATGAGGCTTTAGTGGAAAAATTATCCAGATTATCCGCATTGAGTTTTACAAAAGAAGAAAAAATGCATATTCAGGATGATTTACAAAAGATGATCCTTTTCGTGGAAAAGTTAAACGAATTAAATACCGATGGCGTTGAGCCACAGCTCCATATCACGGATGCCGAAAATGTATTCAGGGATGATATCGCCGGCAAAATGATTTCTAATGAAGCCGCCCTGGAAAATGCACCGAATCCTATGCCCCCTTATTTCACAGCTACAAAAGCTATACAAAAACCTGTACCTGAAAATTGATCAATACTATGGAGCCTATCATACAACTTAAAAATATTATCAAGAAATATCATATGGGGGATAATTCCCTAACCGTATTAAAATCCATTTCACTGGATATCATGAAAAATGAATATGTGGCACTTATGGGCCCAAGCGGAAGTGGCAAAAGCACACTCATGAATATCCTGGGCTGCCTTGACACACCCACTTCCGGAGAATATTTTCTCAACCAACAGGATGTAAGTAAGATGTCTGATGATGACCTTGCCGATGTGCGAAACCTGGAAATAGGTTTTGTATTCCAGCAATTTAATTTACTGCCACGATTAACCGCCGCGGAGAATGTAGCATTACCTCTGATTTATGCGGGTATTTCCAAAAAAGAAAGGACAGACCGTGCTATGGAAGCGCTCAAAAAAGTAGGCCTTTCCGAAAGAAGCCATCACAAACCTAATGAAATGAGTGGCGGTCAAATCCAGCGTGTAGCCATAGCCCGGGCATTAATCAATAACCCTTCCATCTTATTAGCGGATGAACCTACCGGAAACCTGGATAGTAAAACCGGCGACGAAGTGATGGAAATTTTTGGAAAAATTCAAAGTAGTGGCAACACGGTTGTCCTGGTAACGCATGAAGAAGAAATTGCAGCTTTTGCAAAACGTATTGTTCGCCTGCGGGATGGGGTTATTGAATCAGACACTTTCAAAGAAGGAGCCGTGATGGTGTAATAGACCTCGACACTTTTTATATCAAACACCGGCAGCCTCTATTCAGGTATTTTGTTTAATTTCAATTATTTCAAAATCTTTCATGCGGGGCTATTTCATTTTCCTGGCATCTCTCTTTACCTTTTATAGTTGTTCATCTTATCAACACACATTGATGGATACTAAGGATCAGCCATTAATAGCTGCAGGATTTATTAAATATTCCATCCCTGCCGGAAAGCAAAAACCCATTCCCAATCCATTTGTATTTTTTGATAAAAGTAAATTGAAATTCATCGTCCATTTCGACAGTAGTGCAATCTATCAAAACCAGGTTAAAAGAGATCGCCGGGATATCAATAAATTAATGGGGTTCTCAGATCATTTTTCGCTGCATCACAGGTATAGTGCACGTTTTGGCTGGCGATGGCTCAATGATAGTTTACAATTAACCGCCTATTGTTATAATAAAGGTATTCGTTCATTCAAAGAAATTTGCAACATTCCTCTATATAGCTTTGATACCTGTGAAATTAAAATATCGGGAAACCAATATATTTTTTCCGTAAATGATCAATCCATTTCTATGCCACGTACAGCTGGTGGTAAGAATGCCGTTGGGTATAAACTATTTCCTTTTTTTGGCGGTAATGAATCAGCGCCTCATGATATACATATTTATATTAAAGAGCTCAAAGATTAATCTATAAAACAGGTCATACACAGAATTATTCCTTTTGAAACCATCTTTTCTCCATTCCATGCGATCAGCAAGAGCCGTTTATTTTTAAAATATTTACATTGCAGAAAAATAATCCTATGCACCGCATATTGTGCTTATTCCTTTTTACAAGCCTTCTCTTTTCTTGCAGTGAAATTTCACAAACTCAAAACCCTTCACCGGCAAATGTCTGGGCAGATAGCGTTTACCAATCCCTGACACCGGCCCAACGTGTGGCCCAATTATTTGTTTTAAGGTTATCAGAGAAAAAAGGCGATAGCATTATTTTCCATACTGAAGAGGTGAAACGATTTATTCAGCAGTATAATATTGGCGCCGTATGCCTTTTCCAGGGAGGCCCGGAACAACAGGCTTCCCTCATCAATGAATTCCAGGCCATGGCCAAAACGCCCATCCTGTTTTGTATTGATGCAGAGACAGGAGTTGGCATGAGAATGCCGGATAGCATCATGAAATTCCCGGATCAACTCACCCTTGGCGCTATTGATGATACCTCACTCATTTACAAAATCGGGAATGCCATTGGAGCACAATGTAAGAGAATGGGTATACAGGTAAATTATGCTCCGGTCGTAGATATCAATAATAATCCTGCGAACCCGGTTATCAATGTGCGTTCATTTGGTGAGGACAAAAAGAAAGTAGCGCTCTATGGCGTGTATATGATGAAAGGCATGCAGGATGAGGGCATACTTGCTTGTGCCAAACATTTCCCCGGCCATGGTGATGTATCTGTTGATTCACATAAAGATCTGCCAGTCATTGAGAAATCTATGGCTCAGCTTGATTCTCTGGAACTATACCCTTTTAAAGAAATGATCAAAGCGGGTGTGGGCAGTGTAATGGTGGCGCATTTAAGTATCCCTGCAATAGATACGACCACTCATTTGCCTACTTCATTATCCTTTAATAATGTTACGGATTTGCTGCGTCATCAATTGGGATTTAAAGGCATAACCTTTACCGATGCACTCGATATGCAAGGTGTTGCAAAATATTTTCCAGGAGCTGAAGGTGCAGTAAAATCTATACTTGCCGGGAATGATATGCTTTGCCTTCCTCAGGATGTGCCGGAAAGTATTGATGGCATCCTGGCCGCCATGAAAAAGGGACAAATCGATGAAAAAGATCTTGCATCTCGTGTAAAAAAAGTATTAGCGGCAAAGTATCAATTAGGTCTTGCAAGTTGGCAGCCTGTTCCTTTGCACAACTTATCCATTGATCTAAATAAAAATGTAGCAGAATTGCGAAAAGCCGCTGCAGAAAAATCACTGACCGTTTTAAGATGGGAAAACCGGAAAATATTTCCACTAAACCATTCATTAAAAATCGCCTATATCGCATTAGGCGATTCTGTAGAAAATACTTTAGGTCACCTACTGAAAGATAGTTTACATGCAAGAACTTTTTATTTTAATTATACAAAGGATAGTATTCAAGCTCTGAAACTTATTCAAACAATAAAAGGAAATTACGATTTGGTGATTATGGGTTTTCATGGCTATGCAAAATATCCTGCAAACAATTTTGGCATTTCCAAACCTGCTTTAATGATTGCAAAAGCGCTTCAAGAGCAGGTTTCCATACCATCGCTGACCATGTTTTTTGGAAATCCTTATGCCATCAGCCAATTGTGCCAGGCAAAAAACCTGGTTGCCTGTTATGAAGACGATGCGCTCTTCCAGTCTGCGGCTTATTCCTGGCTTACAGGAAAATTTATGGCTACAGGAAAATTACCCGTAACGGTTTGCCCGGAATTTCATTTTGGCTTTGGATTATAAATGTTCAAAATTTTGAAAAAATATTATTTTCCCATTTTCTCATAAATCCATTTTGTTTCAAAAGAATGGATATAGTTGAATCTTATCCCGGGAAAATATGGCCTGCAAAGTGCATCCGTATATTCAAAGCAGAAAGTTCCTCTGACTATAGTTATGAGGCTAAAATGATTTTTATTAGAATCCGGCAATAAAAATTAGTGTTAAAGAGCCCCCGGTTAATGTTCCAATCTTCATATTTCTCCCCTATTTTTACAACTTCATAAAAAAAATGAATTATGTCAAAGCGTTTATTTCATAGTATCCTTTTTGCATGTATTGCAGTCATCATCGTATCCTGTACTTCATCTGTGCCAAAACAAGCCGCCTTTATTCCTAAAGATGCTTTCCTTGTTGCCGATTTCAATACAGCGAAGCTGGCCGAAAAATGTAAGAAAGGAAATATTAATTGGGATTCACTTTTCACCAATATGCTCAAGAATGCCGATCCTGGGAAATCTGAAGAGATGAAAAAACAATTAGCCAAAATGTCTGAAGCCGGCATTGATTTTACGGATCATTTTTTTGTGTATGTAAAAATGAGCGGATCCATGATGACCGGGCAGAGTACTACAACCGGTATTGTGGCAGGGATGAAAGATGCTTCAAAATTTGAAACATATATCAAATCTCAACAGGAAGTTTCACCTGTACAACAAAAAGATAATTATTCTTATACCATTTTGAATCATGAATTGGCCATAGGATGGAATAAGGAAGTAGCCATTCTGGTTTATGCTACTCCGCCTGAAGCTCGTGATGCATCCAAGGTGGCTCCAAATGATGGTCAGTCTTCAGTAGCTGCGCTTGATCAAATGATGCACCTGAAAAAAGAAGAAAGCGTGGTATCTATTAATGATTTTACATCCCTCCTGAAAGAAAAAGCAGATATTTTATATTGGACAAATTCTGAAGGTGTGGTGAGTTCCATTCCTTTGGTAGGTATGACCAAATTAGGTGATCTGTTTAAAGGTACACATACTGCTGGTGCCATCAATTTTGAAGATGGCAAAGCCGTAGCCACTGTCAAAGCTTACATGGGTAAGGACCTCGCGGATATCCTTCAAAAATATCCATCCACAAAGGCAGACATGAACATGGTTACTCAATTCCCTTCCATGATTAATGGATATTTGTGTTTCTCATTCAATCCAAAAGTTTTACAGGATATTATTAAATATGCAGGAATAGAATCTACCGCCAACCAATTTCTTGAACAGTCCGGAATTACACTGGAGGATATTACAAAAACATTCACCGGAGATATGGCTTTTATACTTTCGGATTATAGTATGAAAGAAAAAACCATTGATTTTGATGGTGAAAAAATTTCATATACTGCACCTGAATTACATTACATTTTTAATGCAAAGATTGCAGATGCTGCATCCTATAACAAAATTGCAGCCGCCCTCACCACGAAAGGGTTTATGGAACAAGTGAATGGGCAATACTTACCAAAAGATTTACGCGGAAGCGGTTGGCTGATGAATGGAAAAAACCTGATAACAGGTAATAGTGATTCTATGGTGCAACAATATATTGCCGGCAAAGGAAATACATCCCTGCCGAAAGATTTTTTGAATGATGCGGATGGAAAACCTTTCTCTATGTTCATCAACATCAACCAATTTATTCAACAGGCTAAAACCGATTCTTCTAATAGGGAAATGCTTTCCCTGGCAAAATCAACATTCAAAGATTTTCGCGCGACTACAGACAAGATGGAAGGAAATTCCATTACCAGCCACATGGAATTATACACCATGAATGATAAGGAAAACAGCCTCGTTAGTTTGATTCATTATATGGCGGCCGCTGCGGTTGAGATGAAACATAAGATGGACGCCCTGGAAAGTGGTGGAATGGTGAGTATGGATTCCATGCAAGCGCCTATTGAGGATAGCATGATGAAGACGCCATAAAATATTTCCCAAAAAATACTTTCTTCTTTATCCGGGAGGAGCCGCGTATGCAGATTGAATTAAAGAATTTATTGCCCATTCCTTTAAAAGAACAATTCTTACAAAGGCATTCTGATGTTTGGGGAAAAGACTTAAAATTATCAACCGGTGATTACATTAAATGCAAAGCGCCCAGTGGATCAGGCAAATCCACACTCGTACATATATTATATAAATTGCGCAAGGATTATGAAGGGGATGTTTTTTGGGATCATGAAAATGTAAAAAATATTGACGCACAGAAACTGGCCGGTTTTCGACAACAAACCTTTAGCATTGTTTTCCAGGATCTCCGGCTTTTCCCACACCTAAGCGCTTTCGAAAACATTCAACTCAACCGGGTTCTTCAAAAACCTTTTTATGAAGAAAGCAACATTTATGAAATGGCTGACCGGCTTGGTGTTCGTTCCATTCTTTCACAAGCGGCGGGCATCTGTAGTTATGGAGAACAGCAACGTATAGCCATCATCCGTGCGCTCATTCAACCTTTTTCATGGTTAATAATGGATGAGCCTTTCAGTCATTTAGATCAACAAAATATTAGTAAAGCGTCATCCTTGATCCGGGAAGAATGTATAAAAAGATCTGCCGGCTTTATTTTAACGGATCTGGAAGATGATCAACATTTTAATTATTCAAAAAAACTGGACTTATAAGCAGGAAAATGTGGTATGCTAAATGATCTTTTAAAAAAATTAATTAAAACAGGTACCGGCCGTTTTCGTTTTATCATGGCCACAGCAGGCATGTCTGTTGCCATGCTGTTGATCTTATTATCCATGCAGTTACAAAGTAATTATCAAGAACTTCTATATGGAAAAACAAATCAGGATAGTATTGCTAATTTTTTGCTGATCAATAAAGTTGTTACAAATGAAACCATAGGAGCAACAAGTCTTAGTGAAGATGAAATCAGTGACTTAAAAAAACAACCCTTTGTGGAAGCAATAGGTGTACTTACGCCCAGTCGTTTTAAGATTTCAGCACAAAGCGTCAGCAATCAAATCCCTTTTTATACGGATCTTTTTTTTGAAAGTGTTCCTGATGCATTTTTAGATATTCAAACCAAAGATTGGAACTGGAATGAACAATCCAATTTTATTCCAATGATCATCCCCAATAGTTTTTTGGATATGTATAATTTCGGCTTTGCCACTTCCCGCAGTTTGCCACAACTGAGCCAGGACCTGGTAAAAAATTTACCTATTCAAATTAATATCAGGTCTGCCGACGGCCGGGTTGATTACTATGGAAAAGTAGTTGGCTTTAGCGACAGAATTTCCTCCATATTGGTTCCGCAATCCTTTATGGATTGGGCTAATGCAAAATATGGTGAAGGTAGTACGGGCCTTCCATCCCGGGTAGTTATTAAAACCAATGATCCCGGGAATCCCCGGTTAACGGATTATTTACAAGCACATGGGCTTACCACAGATAAGGATAAGACAAGGTTTAGCAAATACCGGGAAGTCATTTCAGTGGTTGTAAATATTTCCTGGATAACGGGCGCAATTCTATTTTTATTTGCCTTATTGGTATTCACATTATTCATCCAATTAACCATTGCATCCTGTAAAGATGAAATTCATTTACTTCTTACTTTAGGTGCATCGCCTAAACAATTACGGCAATTTTTAATGCGACATTTTTTCCCTGTAAATTTTATCATTATCGCGCTGGCATTAATTCTCTTATCCTTGATACAATATTTTGCAGCCAATGCCATCAGCGTTCAACATATTTATATCAGCCATTTTATTTCAATTTATACTATTCTGGCTGCGCTACTTTTATTAATAATACTCTGGTTTGTAAATAGCCAACAAATTAATCAACATTTAAGGTCAGGAATGGGATGATAAAATGGAGTCTTAGAAGAAGTTTCTTCAATAAATTGTGTTCTTTGATTTTTAATCTCTTTCCATGGCTCTTAACCATCTTTCAGGAATTTCATTTTGAGTTGATAAAAGGTAATCATGATGGCTACAGGCTATGAATCTGCCATTGGGCATTTTCATCCACCATCTGCCGGTTCGTTTGCTTTGAATAAAAAGGCTTTCCATCTCTGAAAATGCAATTTTATATTCATTAAATTCTGTGAAATTTCCTAAGGCAGATTCTTGTTTACTTTTTTCAATACCATCAATATAATACCAAAGCATCTGGCTTATTTGCTTTGCTGTAAGGCCATGTAAATCCTCATCAGCGTTAAACCCATATATACCCAGAGTGGTCAGTTCGGGACTCATACCGGCATACTGCATCAACATACAGGCTTCTTCTCCATTAAATCCATTTGGTGAAAACCGGTTCGCCGGCGCATAGCTATAAGCTAATGCGGATATATCAAAACTGAGCATCGCGGCATTGCGAATTACAGGTTCCATTTCTTCAATATTCTCTTTCACCTTTCCGAGGCGATAGCAATCAAAGCGTAATTTATCAATGGTTTCCAGCATACCCGGATGAACATAATAACTTTGAAAACCAATATGATTATAATGCCTCACAAAATTGGGCTCCGAGGTAAGCACCTTCATTAAAAAATTTTCTGCCGGGGCCGGATGCTCCATATCAATATTGATCTTTGCATCAACATTAACCATTTCAATAATTTTTTCTTCCCTGGCATAAACCTCGTATTGCGGGATCGTGAGATCATGAGAGCCTCCCAGGATGACAACCCTTTTGCCATGTTTTAATAATTCTGAAATGACTGTTTGCAAGGCCACATAGGTATCCTGTATGGTTGCTCCCTTTTTGATATTCCCCACATCAGCCATTTGTACTTCTTCATGCCATTGGTATAAAGGATAGAATGCTTTGCGAACAGCATTCGGTGCATCATTGCTGAAAGTTCCGCCTACATCTCCCCGTGATTCACCACAACCAAGGAAAATAATATCCACCTGCTCAATATCAGGAAAAGAATCGCTATAAATCTGAACCGAATTTCCCCATTGATTTTTCCTCAACCCATCATCCTCCCTATTTTGCAACAGGAATACAGGATCTAAAAAATCAATAATCGTATCAAGGGAATGAAAAGGCATAAAATCTATTTTGAGCAAACTTAGGTTTATTTGATAAAATGAAATGCATTTAAAATAAACCCTTTTGGCCTCATGAAAAAAATATTCTTTTAACCCATCCTTAACCGGTTATGGGAGACATTTTTTTCTGAATGCAATTATATTTGTGGTACATGCGTTCCTTTCAAAAAAACTTTTTTTTATTTCTTATTTGTCTGTTTCATGCCCTTTATATTGATGCACAAGTAACGCTGGATGATCCCTTATTAAAGATCCCACAACTACAACCAAATGAAAAGCCGGGAGACCTCATTGCCAGGAATATTTTTATCCAGGTACAAAGCAGCAGCAATTCGGTATTTACTGGAGAACCGGTGCTGGTGACTTATAAATTATTCACTGCTTTAAATAGTCAAAGTCGTGTAACTCAACAGCCTTCATTTTCCGGTTGCAGTGTACTGGAATTACCTATAGATAAGGAGCCGGATGAAGAGGTGATACAAGGGAAAAAATACCATGTATTTACTATTCGAAAAGTATTGTTGATACCTTTGCAGGCTGGCGAATTAATTTTGGGAAAAGCGGAGGTAGATAACATTGTTGCAATCACCAAAACAGAGAACTTAATGGATGCACAGAATTATCATACCAGCACTTCCAATAATTTACAAACCCTATTGGTAAAAGCATTGCCGGCAGATGGCAAGCCTACCAATTTTCAAATGCTGGTCGGTAATTATTCGATGAGTGCTTCTGTGCAAAAAGATACTTTTCAGGTTGGCGAAAATGCCACTTTAAAAATAACCATATCAGGGCAGGGAAATATTCGGGGAATACCAAGCCCCTTTATTCAGTGGCCTGAAAATACGGAACATTTTGATGGCTCGGATACACAACAGGCAGACCTCTATTCTTTCCCCATTAAAGGCTTTAAACAATTTGAAATTCCTTTTATCGGGAAAAAAATAGGGCAAACATTCATTCCGCCTATACAACTTTATTTTTTTGACCCGGTAACGGTTTCTTACAAAAAAGTTCAAACAGATAGTATCCCGATCATCTTTACAAAAGCCATTTCTCCGCTAACTCCCTCCAATGAAAAGGATAAAACATCTTTAAGCAATATCCCTTATTTAGTACTTATTCCCATAATCCTATTGATTATTTTCCTTGTCATCCTGATTCCGGTTTGGATGCAGAAAAAAAAGTTGCAAAATGACAGGGCCATCGTTAATGAAAAAAAGCCGGTGGAGGCTCTTCCGGAAAACTTATATGTGCGCTTGAATAAATTGGCAGGAATAGAAAAAGACAAGGATTATTTTCTTGCCATAAAATCCTTGCTGGTAGTAGCTTTACAGGCCATGACCGGAATGGAAAGCACTTTGGAATATTCTCTGATTAGCGCCCTGGAAAAAATTCCGGGAGAAATGGAAAATGCAATTAAAAGCAAGATGATCTTTGATACCTGTAATCGTCAGCTATTTGCACAGGAGGAAAATAATCATTTGCGAGAAGAGGTTTATTTTGAAATGGCCTCTTTATTAAAAAGCTTTGATTTGAAAAAGGCCACATTCACTCAATGAATTTGTAACCCATTCCACGTATGGAGAGAAAATGTTTTGGATTCCGTGAATCCTTTTCAAAATATTTCCTGAAGTTTAAAATGAAATTATCAATTGTTCGAGTATGCGGATAAACCTGGTAACCCCATACCATTTGCAATATTTTTTCCCGCGTAACTACTTCTCCTTTATTTTCAACAAACAATTTCAATAACATGGTTTCTTTCTTACTCAATTCAATTTCCTTTCCTTCCTCAATGGTTGCAAGTTGTGCTTTGAAATCAATTCGATACTCGTCAAACTCATAAATATCACCGGTAAATTCTTTTTCCCGGATTCGTTTATTTTTTTGGATTAGTTTTTCGACACGCAGTAAAAGTTCATCCAGGTTAAACGGTTTTACCAAATAATCATCTGCACCTTTACGCAGGCCAAGTACACGGTCTTTACTTTCATTTTTAGCGCTTACAATTAAAATGGGTACTTCATTTTGTTTAAGCCGAATATTCTCTGTAACACTGATTCCATCCAGTTCCGGCAACATGATATCCAAAACAATCAGGTCAAAATATTCTTCCTGTACAGCTTTCAACGCTTCATTACCGGTAAAGGCAGAAGTAACGGAATAGCCATTAAACTCTAAGTTTAATTTAAGTGTAGCATGAAGGTTTTCTTCATCTTCTACCAATAATATATTTCCATTTGTTTGTTGTTCCATTATTTAAGCAAAGGCAAAATTATAGTAAAAATGGTGCCATTGGCCTTATGATCCTGTACCATTATTTTTCCATTAAATCCTTGAATAATTTTTTTACACAAATATAAACCCAGCCCGGTACCTTTTGTATTTCTAGTAGCCTCATTGCCAATGCGGTAAAATTTTTCAAAAATTAATTTTTTTTCTATATCAGGTATGCCAATCCCTTCATCTTTAACAGAAAGTTGGGCATTGCCCTGAATGTTTGTCAATTCAATTTCTATCGGGCTATTCTGTGGTGAATATTTGATCGCATTACTCAACAAGTTATTTAAGACTAACTTCAATAAAACAGGTTCTGCTAAGACAAAAATATTTTCATCCAGGTGTTGTATAAATGATCTCTTGCCGCCACCCAATTCATTCAAACGAGAGATGTATTCCTGCAAAGTATCCTGCACCAGTTGGGTAAGATGGATTTCTTCTCTTGATTTTTTAAAACTTCCCGATTCAAGCCGGGATGCTGCCAGGATATTATCTGTGAGTTCATTTAATCTCTGATTCTCACGTAAAGACATGGCCAATATATTTTTTTTACGCTGATCATCCAGGTCATATTTCTGCATCGTCTCCAGGTTAAGCTGCAAAATGGCAATAGGCGTTTTGAGTTCATGAGTCACGGCCATCATAAAATTATTCTGTAATTCTGATAGTCGAAATTGCCTTCGGACTGCACGAAATACGAATATGGCACCCAGCACAATCACCAGCAGGAAGGTAATGCCTTCCCCCAGGTATTGGGTATTTTTGATATCAAATTCTTTTTGAAAACGAAGTTGATTTTGCTGAAAGCCCGGTTGGGCAGCGTCCATTTGCGCAAGCTTATATCCATACATTTCCGTGTTCTGATTGCGTAATTCTATATACCACCAGGTAAGGGCTGCAACCATGTATAGGAACATCAACCAGAAGACTACTGAAATAAAAATAAATCCTGGTTTTTTGTTAGGCCTCTTCATGATGCTTAAGAATCAGTAATGATTATTGAATATTCTTTTCTATCCTTATGCCCGCATTCATCATTTCCTGTAAGGGGTCTTCCCGCATAATCTGTTGTAGCGTAAATGTATATTCACCTTCTTTAAGTTTAACAGGGAAAGGATTTATTTGTATTCTATGTTCAATAATATCATCGAAATAAGTTCCCAGCCAGCCTTGTGAATTATTCGCGAGCTTTAAGTTGAGTTGTTGAGATGTCGTAGTATCAGCAGGCGCTTTAGTAGAAATATTCACCCATATATTATTGAAATGATATGCTCCGGTATGACGGATTACCGCAAAAATATTATAAAATGCAGCAGTATCTGTATTGATAAAATGAGCCGTCACTTTTTCAGAAGTAGGCCAGTTGTGTTTTGGAAAGGGTGTTGTATATTCATAAGCATTGAAAGAATGGCATCCGGTAAAAACGATTAGGGAGAAATAGATGACACAGATTTTCAAAGAGGAATAAAGTAGTCTCATAAGATATTCAAAATTTGTTCTTTGGCTTTTTCCAATTCATCTTTCATCAACACCACACATTTTTGTATAGATGAATCATAGGCTTTGGAACCCGTTGTATTTATTTCGCGCCCGATTTCCTGAAGGATAAAAGATAATTTCCTTCCTTTAGAAATTTCTGAATCAGCTAATACTTCCCGGAAATAATCGCAATGATTTTTTAAACGTACTTGTTCTTCGCTGATATCTATTTTTTCGATATAATAGATGAGCTCCTGTTCCAGCCGATTTTTGTCATAATTATTTTTACCAATATTTTCATCCAGCGCCTTCATCATACTTTCCCTGATCTTTTCTCTTCTTACCGGTTCCAGTGATGCCAATTCACATTGCAGTTTTTCAATATTCTGAATACGCAAGAGCAAGTCATCTTCAATGGATTTGCCTTCATCTTTCCGGTAATTATTCAATAAATCAATGGCTTCTTCTAATGCTTTTTTACAAATAGCCCATTCGGCTTCTGAAAGAGAATCAGTGATAGGTGAAAAGATTTCCGGGAAGCGCAACAAAGTGCTAAAAATGCCGTCCATATTGGCATGTAGCTCATCTGCTGTTTGCATAATGGAGGTATAATAAGATTTTAGAAGATCGTGATTGATACCGATTTGTTTTAAGGATCCATTCAGTTTAGAAGAAATCGTGCATTCCACACTTCCACGCAATAGGCCACTATTGAGGATACTCCTTATCTCAAATTCATTCGGTTTTAAAAAAGGAGGGATGGAAAGCCTAAGGTCATATTGCTTGCCATTTAATGAGCGGATCTCCACAATAAAATTCTTTTGCTGAATATTTGCTTCGGCTCTACCAAAACCGGTCATAGAGTATATCATACGGATGCATATTTTAATTTAATCACGATCTGCCGAATCATATAAACACGAATGTAAGTATTATTTAAGTCGAAATTTTTCAGTGCTTTCTTTTTTATTTTATTTTTGGATATGTATTCTTTGTCGGACATTCAAAATCTGCAACAACAATCCAAAGTATTCCTGGAATCAACATCTGTAACCCCCGCAGATATTGACTTACTGAGAAGTGTGTTACGTTTTCATGAATATAGGTATTATGTTATGGACGAACCCTTATTGGCAGATGGCGAGTACGATCATTTATATAAGAAACTCCAAATTCTGGAAACAGAAAATCCTCAATTAATTACAAAAGATTCACCTACACAACGTGTTGGGAGCAGCCTGGGAGCGAGTTTCAATACGGTGCAACATTTAGTGCCCATGCTATCCCTAGAAAATTCATATCAATCTGAGGACCTGCTTGATTGGGACAGGAAAGCCCGTGAACTCACCGGCCTGGATTGCATCACGTATTGTGTAGAGCCCAAATTTGATGGCGCAGGCATCTCGCTTTTTTATGAAAATGATGTATTGATCCGTGGCATTACCCGAGGAGATGGAGTAGCCGGGGAAGACATTTCAGAAAATATTAAACAGGTGCGTTCCATTCCATTGTCTGCTCCTTTTAGTAAGTATGGTATTTCGCAAATAGAAATTCGTGGAGAGATTTTTTTACCTAAAAAAGCATTTGAACAATATAATCAATCATTGATTTTACAAGGCTTACCACCATTAGCAAATCCACGTAATGCAGCCAGCGGAAGCCTGCGTCAAAAAGACCCTAAACAAGTGGCTAAAAGAAACCTGGACGCTTTTTTATACCATATCAGTTATTATGTTGCAAAGGATCAACGGATACCTGAGACAATGCAAAGTCATAGTGCATCATTGGAAATGCTTTGGGAATGTGGATTTCGATCACCTGTAAAAGAAATGAGGGTACTCACCGGAATAGATGAAGTAATCAGGCACATCAGTGAATTTGAAGAAATGCGTTCTTCGCTTCCTTATGAAATTGATGGCATGGTAGTGAAAGTAAATGATTACAGGCTTCAGGAAGAAATGGGCATGACAACTCATCATCCCAGGTGGGCAATTGCCTATAAATTCAAAGCCCAGCAAGCAACCACCAAAATCAAAAATGTAGAATTCCAGGTAGGACGTACGGGAGCCATAACTCCTGTAGCAAAGCTGGAGCCCGTGCCGGTTGGCGGTGTTACGGTTGCCAGCATTTCTATACACAATGAAGAATATATCCGGGAAAAAGATTTAAAGATCAATGATACCGTTCTCATTGAACGTGCCGGTGATGTAATACCTCAAATTGTCAAATCCTTATCGGCTTTAAGAATTGGTGAAGAAAAAGAAATTGTCTTTCCTAAAGACTGCCCCATTTGTAAAACAACCTTATATAAAGAAGAAGAAGAAGCCGTATGGCGTTGTGTCAATATAGATTGCCCTGCACAGGTAGTGGAACGGATCATTCATTTTGGCAGCCGGGATGCTATGGATATAAGAGGGCTTGGTGATGCTCTGGTACGTAAATTTTTTGAAGAAAATTTGCTGACAGATATTCCCGGGATTTATAAACTGGATTATCAAAAAATAAGTGCACTGGATGGTTTTGGGAAAAAAAGTATTGAAAATTTGCAGGCTTCTATTGAACAAAGTAAGACACAACCATTACACCGCTTAATTTTTGGCTTAGGCATCCGTTTTGTCGGAGAAGCCACTGCCAAGACCCTGGCGAAATCCATTCAACACATTTTCGAATTAATTGAAAAAACGGAAGAAGAATTACTTCAATTAGAAGATGTAGGCATAAAAGTAGCCGGCATGATTACAGCATTTTTTAAAAACACTTCTAACCTCGATATGCTGCATCAATTACAAAAGGCCGGAATAAAAATGGAACAGGATAAAATAGCAGCGCCTACAAGCGGGAGTCCATTTGATGGCCATTCATTTCTTTTTACCGGAACAATGGAAAAATTAAAAAGATCAGAAGCAGAAGAAATGGTGGAAAAATTAGGCGGTAAAATAATGAGTGGCGTAAGCAGTAAATTAAATTATTTAGTGGTGGGTGAAAATGCCGGCAGTAAATTAGAAAAAGCCAAAAAGCTACATACTATAGAGATCTTAAATGAGGATGAGTTTTTAAATATGATCAAAAATTTTTAAGTTTTTTTGACCAAATCTCCTTTTCATAAAATTGGGTTTTTCAAATTTGAACTTTGCCGAATTCTTTTGAAGTTTTCTAATCATCAATAAAATTGAACTTCTGAAAAATTCAAACTTTTATTAGAATTCAATATCTCTAATGCCTATCGAATACTCTGTCGAAATGATTTTACTAAAACGAATCCAACTCTAAATTCTTTTTGAGAACAAAACACTTCTTCAAGTTACTGTAGCTTTTACATTGAATATTAACAGCTAGATGCAATGCGCAACATCATGCAATTATTAAAATAGGGTCAATGAAATGGAGATAGTTTTAATAAAATGTCTTTCATTAAGCAATCAATGTTTGATCGTTTTGTTAGTCTCCTGATGAACTGGAGAAGGGCTTTTAATTTTGACTGGTCCTCTATTACTTTCAACTCAGTTTTCATAGAATCTCAAATGTGTTTATTGTGATAACCCTTATTAAATTGATATTGAATGTCAATGTGGCGAACCTAATCCCGGTGTATATTCATTACAGGTATATACTGCGGATGGTTCTATGATTTCGCAAAAGATGATTATTTCCAGATAAAAGATCATCCTCTATATCCTTCTAACAAAAATCCCGTTGTGTGAGTAGCGGGAATTTTTTTTAATTTACTTCCATAAATAGGTGTCCATCGGGAGTATGAAAAATCCGTAATTCGCCATATCATAAAGACTTTTATCAGGCTATCTTGAACCACCTAAATTCGCTATCACATTGATGGTAAGGGCTACCACCACCATATTGTATCCAAAAGAAAGCAACCCATGAATTAAAGCCAGCCGGCGAATCCTGGGGGAAGTGATTTGAACATCTGATACCTGGAATGTCATTCCAAGGACAAAAGAAAAATAAGCAAAATCAAGAAAATCCGGTTTGAAATTGTCTGCATTTTTGGGGAAATCAATTCCTCCATAAGCATGATCCTTTCTTGCATATTGATTTCCATAAAATATATGCGCATAACGAACTGTAAAGATTGTATGTAATAAAAACCAGGAAAGTACCATCCCCAGGAATGCCACCGGTATATCCCACTTTTTTTCTGTTAAATGATCCGTTTTTGTCGTAATCAACAGGACCACAGAAACCAGACTTGCCAGAACCGTAAACAGGATAATAGTAAATATAACCATCCTGCTGGCATCCTCAATACTTGCATATTTCTGAATATCTGAAACGGATGTCGTAAAAAAACTTAACCAGTAAAATGCCAATAAGAGAAAACTAAATACATCCCATGAAATAAGAAACTGTGTAACCCAATTAAAATGTGAGGTTAAGAGGCTTAAAAAAAAGACAAGTGCAATTGCAAGGCAAAATAATAATTTATAAATCGTATGTACTTTATTTAAGAAAGAACCCATCATTTTCATAAATGAAAATTTTTATAAAGTTACCACTTCATTAATCATTCAATAAAAAAGCCTTTACCGTACTGATAAGCGGATCATTTTTGGATGAATGAATCACCAAATCAAAGGAAGTGATTTCCTGCCGTGGAAAGCTGATCAATCTTTTATGGCCAATCGTTGTGCCTTTGATTTCGATAATGGTATGATCCTTCAAATGGAGCATTAAGGAGAAAGTCATCACCCGTTGGCCAAATGCTATAGGTTCCTGTAATTCAATACAGTTCAGCATTATAGGTTGTTTGAATTGAAAAGTAACGCCCCCCTTTTCTCCAATCCCTGTTTTAATAAAAGTGGATTCATCGTCATCTGCCAATAATGAATTCTTATACTGAATGCCATTTTGATTGAAAGAAAATAAAGCATCCTGCAACAAATTATGGCGAAAATTCTCATCCCTCAATTTTTTAAAACCCATTAAAGAAGCGCTATCTTTTTCATTGATTAATCCGCGTGTATCAGGTGGTACATTTAAGAGTAAATTAGCACCCCGGCCTACAGATTTCATATATAATTCAAACAATGTTTGAGGTGATTTTACCAGGCTGTCTTCCGCGGTATGATAGAACCATCCCGGCCTGATACTAACATCACATTCTGCCGGAATCCAGTTTTTCCCAAATACATTTCCTTGCTGCAATGTATCCTGAGGAGGTGCACCTTCACCTCTTTTGAAACCTGCTGTATCCAATAAATTCCAATTCGTTTCCCCTGCATAACCCTTTTCATTTCCCGCCCATCGTGCATCCGGCCCGATATCACTAAAGATAATGGTATGTGGAGCAATAGTCCGCAAAGTTTGTTCATACGTACGCCAGTCATAATTTTGTTTCTTGCCATCTGGGCCTTCTCCATTTGCGCCATCCCACCAGAATTCAAAAAATGGTCCATAGTTTTTTACTACTTCGCGCATCATATTTTCAAAAATAGAATTATACGCCACCGTTCCATAAGCGGGATGATTTCGATCCCAGGGAGATAAATAAACGCCCATCTTCAAACCATATTCTTTACAGGCTTCTGATAAATTTTTCAATACATCTCCCCGGCCGTTTTCCCATGGGCTGTATGCTACAGTATGTGTAGAATAAGCGCTTGGCCAAAGACAAAATCCATCATGATGCTTGGCGGTAATGATGATACCTTTTGCGCCCGCCGCTTTGGCGATTCGGCACCATTGCCTGCAATCAAGTGCGGAAGGGTTAAATGAGGATGCCAATTCATTTCCACTACCCCACTCCTTACCACTAAATGTGTTAGGGCCAAAGTGAATAAAAAGGTAAATTTCCATATCACTCCATGCCAACTGATCTGCGGAAGGCAATGGTGGCACCGTTTTTTGGGCCATTGTTGATACACAAATACCACAACAAAAAATAAATATCTTAAGCTTCATCATGCTATAAAAATAGTCTATTTATCCATCCATTTCCTTTGAAAAATCCGGTTCCTAAGAATTTTCTTTACAAAAATCAACTATATTAAGTTCTTTAAATAAAAGGTTGATGAAGTAAGAAAACACAATTGCAATGTATAGATAAAAGACAGTTGTACGTCATGCAGTGACAGCTCACGATTACGCATCATCTCTAACAGGCAAAAAACCCTTTTCTCCTAATGCCTTTATGACGCCTCTTAATAAATAATTGTTGTCAAAACGTAAAATGTATTTTCTCGTACCTTCATTTTCAGGCACAAGCATTTTTTTATCAATTAGCTTTCTTATTTGTCTGGACACTTCTGCATTAAGTTTTCCAACAAAAAACTCTTTTAAATCACCAGCTTGTACGACTTGATTATCTATGACTTTTCTTAAAATTTTTGCCTCGACATCAGTAATGTATTTCCTTTCTAAAGAATGTGAAATTGCAGGCAACAATATTTCTTTCCTTAAAAAACTATAGGTGGTTAGCTTATCAATTTTTTCGATTTCTTCTTTTAGTCCTTTTAAAACATATTCTGCCCATTCCATTACACCTTCATCTGTTCCTTTATCGGCTTTAGACAGATTGGTGTAATAATCATTTCTATTACTGCAAAAAACAGCCGTTGGATTGATAATTCTACCTACGTTAACGTTAAAACCTGTTTTGACAAGCATTGCATAAGTAAACAGGCGAACTGTTCTACCGTTACCATTTCCAAATGGGTGGATCCAGACAAATCTATGATGTGCAATGGCTGCTTTTAATAAATCATATTTCTGACCATCATTTTTATTGACAAAATCAAGCAATTCTGACATATAACCTTCCACCTTTAAAAACTCTGGTGGCTTATGGCTTGACTTATTAATTTTTAAATTGCTTTTTCGATATTCACCTGGCGTATGGTCGCCTTCGCCATCAGGTGGAGGAAGTAATCCATCAACAATCATTTTGTGCATTTCACTCACAAAAGCCCTGTTAATCGGATGCTCCTTTACATTATCCTCAATAAAAGCCATTGCCTTTTCAATATTCTGAATTTCTTTAATTCCCGGAGGTACTTTCTTTGTTTCTGTAAGTTTCGTTTCAATGTATTCGGCAATTGTGGTATTATTTCCTTCAATTCTTGCTGAGCCAATACTTTCTAATGTGTGAAAAAGATGCTTCAACTGAAAGAATACTTTGGGGTGTGTTGTACCACCAAGAGGTTTTCTTCTTAGATAATCCAATTCAATTATCAAATCAGTTAATCCTGAGCCAAAGGATGGTTCAAGTAACTTTAAACCATAGTGCAAAAATTTGGCTTCTGACATTTAAAAAAATATTTTTTTGAATTAACACATACCAAAATCAAAACTTAACAAAATTAAGTTAAAAACACTTAAATATCAATACTTTGATAAACTTAATAATTTTACGACAATTAACATATTGTATATACAGATTTGCGTTTTACCGTAAATTTCAATTAACAGTTAGAAGCACGCACGTACAACATGAACTGTGTAAAAAACCAAATAAAAAATCAATTTTTTTACGGTTTTGCAGAACAGTAATTGGGTTACTACAGACCTTATGAAATTCTTCTTATCTCTGCTCCTAAAGCGTTTAACCTTTGATCTATATATTGATATCCGCGGTCAATCTGGTCAATATTTTGAATGATGCTTTTCCCTTCAGCGCTTAGGGCTGCAATTAATAAAGCCACACCCGCACGAATATCCGGGCTACTCATGACGATACCGCGTAGTTTCTGATTACGGCCCAGGCCTATTACGGTTGCCCGATGCGGATCACACAAGATAATTTTTGCGCCCATATCAATCAGTTTATCTACAAAGAACAAACGGCTTTCAAACATCTTTTGGTGGATGAGTACACTGCCAACCGCCTGTGTGGCGACCACAAGAATTATACTCAACAAATCGGGTGTCAGACCCGGCCATGGGTGATCGGCTATCGTAAGGATTCCCCCGTCCAGATAAGTTGATACGGTATATTTTTCCCGGGCAGGTATCAAAATATCATCTCCATGAAATTCCAAGTCTATACCGAGTAACCTGAACTTTTCCGGGATAATACCCAGGTTTTCAATACCGGCATTTTTGATGACTAATTCACTCTGTGTCATAGCTGCCAGGCCAATGAAACTACCCACCTCAATCATATCAGGTAACAGAGTATGTGAAGTGCCATTCAACTTTTCCACACCTTCTATCACCAACAAATTACTTCCAATACCAGATATTTTTGCACCCATTCTACAAAGCATTTTGCACAGTTGCTGCAGATAAGGTTCACATGCTGCGTTGTAGAGTGTGGTTGTTCCGTTTGCCAGCACGGCTGCCATAACGAGGTTGGCTGTACCTGTTAAGGAAGGTTCATCCAGTAAAATATATTTTCCATTCAGTGCATCTGCCTGCATGACAAAAATGCCATGCGATTGATCATATTGAAATGAAGCGCCCATTTTTTCAAACCCGATAATATGTGTGTCGAGGCGACGGCGCCCTATTTTATCTCCGCCGGGTTTGGGGATATACGCTTTTTTAAATCTTGCTAACATAGGACCGGCGATCAATACCGAGCCTCTTAAATGCCCGCTTTTTTCCATAAAATCAGGGGACCCCAGTAGATTGATATCTACCTCATCTGCGCAAAAAATACAGGTATGCCTGTCCACTCTCTCTACTTTAACACCCAGACATTCCAATAATTCAATGAGCAGGTTAACGTCTGTAATATCCGGAATATTGGAAATTTTGATGCTTCCCGAGGTCAATAAAACGGCTGAGATCACCTGGAGGGCTTCATTCTTTGCACCTTGAGGAGTAATTTCTCCTTGTAACTTTTTACCGCCAATTACTTCAAATGCTGCCATACAAATATTTAAAAAACGAAATTAAAGATGTCATACTGAATTCCATACTATTTTATCCGGCCAATTGGTGAATTTACAAATAATTACATAAGCAGTTTTTTACAACCCTGATCATGTTGTACTTTGCAGAAAGCAAAAAAAGGTTATGGGTTTTGAAATGCATACTTCCTATTCTCCAAGTGGCGACCAGCCGTCAGCCATAGCAGAATTGACCAAAGAACTGAATGCTGGGGAAAGATACCAGGTGCTTTTAGGGGTTACAGGAAGTGGAAAAACTTTTACCATAGCAAATGTGATACAACAAGTACAAAGGCCTGTATTAATTCTCACGCATAATAAAACTCTGGTAGCGCAATTGTATGGTGAATTTAAACAGTTCTTCCCCAATAATGCAGTAGGCTATTTTGTGAGCTACTATGATTATTATCAACCGGAAGCATATATTTCTTCCAGTGATACCTATATAGAAAAAGACCTGAGTATTAATGAAGAACTGGATAAACTAAGGCTGCATACCACTGCTGAATTATTAACCGGCAGAAGAGATATTATTGTAGTCGCCAGTGTAAGTTGCATCTATGGTATCGGGAATCCCACAGACTTTGAAAACGGTATTATCCGGGTTCATACAGGGCAAGTATTTTCCAGACAGGGATTTTTACATGCCCTGGTGAATAGCTTATATAATCGTACGCAAATTGAATTTAAAAGAGGAACATTTCGCGTAAAAGGCGATACGGTTGATATCAATCTGCCTTATGTTGATTATGGTTATCGTATTACTTTTTTTGGAGATGAAATTGAAAGCATTGAAAGCCTGGATGTGCTAACCAATAAAAGGATTGCCCTTTTGGAGAATGCGGCCATTTTTCCTGCAAACCTTTATGTAGCGCCCAAAAACATGCTGAACCAAATCATTTATGAGATCCAGGATGAGATGCAAATGCAAATAGAATTTTTTAAAAATAACGGGAAGTTGATTGAGGCACAACGTATCAAAGAACGGGTGGAATATGATATTGAAATGATCCGGGAATTGGGCTATTGTAATGGTATAGAAAATTATTCCAGGTTTTTTGATCGGCGAAAACCGGGCACAAGACCTTTTTGCCTTTTGGATTATTTTCCCAAAGATTTTATTACCATTATTGATGAGAGTCATCAGACCATTCCACAAATCGCAGGAATGTATGGAGGTGACAGAAGCAGGAAATTGGTGTTGGTTGATTATGGCTTCAGGCTTCCCAGCGCACTGGACAACCGCCCATTAAATTTTAATGAATTTGAAAATATTACCGGGCAGACTATTTTTATGAGTGCAACACCCGGAGATTTCGAACTGGAAAAGACCGAAGGCATCGTAGTAGAACAAGTGGTACGGCCAACAGGCCTTTTGGAACCACCCATAGAAGTAAGACCAAGCATTAATCAGGTTGATGATTTGCTGGATGAAATAGATAAAAGAGTCACCCAGGGAGGTCGTGTTTTAGTTACTACCTTAACAAAAAGAATGGCCGAAGAAATGGATAAATATCTTCACCGGATCAATATCAAATCAAAATATATTCATAGTGATGTAGATGCATTAGAACGTGTAGAAATACTACGGCAGCTTCGTTTGGGCGAAATTGATGTTTTGGTGGGTGTAAATTTATTACGTGAAGGGCTGGATTTACCGGAAGTTTCATTGGTTGCTATTTTGGATGCAGATAAAGAAGGATTCCTGAGAAATGAAAAATCATTAACTCAAACGGCCGGCCGGGCGGCCAGAAATGTTCATGGGTTAGTTATTTTTTATGCTGACACGATAACTCAAAGTATGCAAAAGACGATGGATGAAACGGAACGTCGTAGGGAAAAACAAATGGCGTATAATGCATTGCATGGCATCGTACCTAAAACCATCAATAAAAGTATAGAGCAGATTATGAAGCAAACTTCAGTGCTTGATATTAAAGGCTATGATCCGGAAAAACCGTATGCGATTAGAGATGATAATATGGTGACGGCAGCGGAAGATGATACTATTTACAAGACCATACCGCAACTGGAAAAAGCCATTGGCAAAATCAAAAAGACTATGGAAAAAGCAGCCAGGGATCTTGATTTTATGGAGGCTGCTGCGTTGAGAGATAAAATGTTTGACATGCAAAAAAAACTGGAAGAAATGAAAAAATGATTTTTCGTTTTTCTTATTGGTCCAGTTTATTTATTTTAATAACTCATTTTTCATTATTTTTAAAATCCAAATTCAATCAGCATGAATAAATTCTATACACTCCTGCTAGTTGCTACAATCTCTGTTTCTGCTAAAGCACAAATTAAAAGAGCCCCTCTTCCTGAAGATATTTACCAAATGAAAACCACTTCAGACATTCAGGTTTCACCGGATGGAAAATGGGTGATGTATGTAGTAACCACAGATGATACAGCTCATGATGCATGGAATGATGATATATGGATGACTTCCTGGGATGGTAGTCAGACAATTCAACTCACCAATTCCATGGAAGATGAATCTTCTCCTTTATTTAGCCCGGATGGAAAATATATCTCCTTCATATCATCAAGAAAAATCGGCAATGATGACGAGAATGATGATGATAATAGCCAGGTATGGATCATGGATCGTCGTGGTGGCGAGGCCAAATGTATTAGTAATGTAAAAAGTAGTATTAAAGATTATTGCTGGAGTCCGGATGGTAAAACGATATTACTGGTCATGAAAGACCAAAATTTTAGTGATACTTCCAAAACCCGTGCAAAATTACCTTATGTAATAGACCGTTACCATTTTAAGGAAGATTATACAGGATATCTTGATCGCCGTGCATCTCATTTTTATTTGCTAAACATTTCCACAGGAGATATAGATACCCTTACCAGCGGAAAATATAATGAATCTTCACCTGCATTTAGTCCGGATGGAAAACAGATCGCTTTTGTAAGCAATCGTACGGAGGACCCCGATAAAAATGAAAATACGGATATTTATATCATGGATGCGAAACCGGGAGCAAGTATGAAACAACTTACTACCTGGCAGGGCGGTGATTCAGATCCATTATGGAGCCCGGATGGAAAATGGATAGCCTATTTACAAAGCTACAGTAATGAAAAATTCACCATGTTTGGTAATGATATACTTGCATTGATATCCAAAGATGGCGGCATACCCAAACTTTTATCTGCCGGTACGGAAAGAAATATCGTTTCACATCAATGGTCCAAAGATGGAAACAGCATTGCCACATTAATGGAAGATGAACGCAGATGCAGTGTTGTTCTATTTGGCCTTGACGGTAAAGAAATCAGCAGGCCAGGAAATGGCGACCGCGTTTTTGGGGAATTACAATTAAATAAAGCTAATGGACAATGGGCAACTTTATTAACCGATCCTCATATGCCCTATGAAGTATATGCTTTAGAAAATGGGGTTACACGCCGCCTTACCACTTTCCAGGATGAGTATATAAATAAGGTTTCATTAGCCAATGTTACCGGTTTTGTAAGCAAAAGCAAGGATGGCACTTTAGTTCCCGGCATTTTATATACTCCATCAAATGCTGCAAAAAATAAACCATTACCCCTCATCATGTATATTCACGGAGGGCCTGTGGGGCAGGATGACTACGAGTTTGATATTGCCTCCCAGATATTAGCTGAAAAAGGTTTTGCAGTGGCCCAGGTCAATTATCGTGGCAGCACAGGTAAAGGGAATGATTATATACGTGTAATTATGGGAGACTGGGGCGATAAAGAAGTCATAGACATCAATGGGGCTGTGGATTATTTAATTGCCAATGGTATTGCAGATTCTAACCGGCTCGGTATTTTCGGTTGGAGTTATGGTGGTATTCTTACGGATTATTGTATAGCTACCAATCAACGATTCAAAGCAGCATCAAGTGGAGCCGGTAGTGCATTACAGTTGAGCATGTATGGCGTAGATCAGTATATTACACAATATAATAACGAACTTGGCCCGCCCTGGAAAAATATGGAAAAATGGATTCAAATTTCCTATCCATTCTTTCATGCCGACAGGATCACTACGCCAACTTTATTTATGGCATCTCAAAATGATTTTAATGTACCCGTAGCTGGCGCCGAACAAATGTACCAGGCCTTGAAAACAACCGGCGTTCCCACTGAGTTGGTTATTTACCCTAATCAAAATCATGGTCTTGTAGTGCCCAGTTATATTGTAGATAGAGAACAACGCTATATTGACTGGTTTAGTAAATATTTAAAATAATTTTTGAGCTTTATTCAATTTTCTAAAAAGTAATGTATGCCTACATTCGCATTGTATAACCTGAAAGGTGGAGTAGGAAAAACTGCTGCATCTGTAAACCTCGCCTATCTCTCGGCAGCGGATGGCAAAAAAACTTTATTATGGGACCTCGATCCTCAAGGTGCAGCCAGTTATTATTTTCAAGTAGAAACAGCGGGTAAAAATGAATTTAAAAAAATTCTCTCCGGCAACTTGCCTGTAAAAGAAATTATCCGTGAATCCGCATTTGAAAATCTTTGGATTATCCCATCAGATATGAGTTCGCGTCATGCTGATCTATTATTGGATGAACAAAAACAAAGCCGTAAAAAATTAAAATCATTCCTGCATGAGTTAAAGGGATTTGATCATATTTTTATGGATTGTCCTCCGGGATTATCCATCTTACATGAGAATGTTTTCCTTGCTGCCGGTTGGGTGCTTATGCCAAATATTCCAACCACATTATCTATTTTATCCTTTGATAAAGTGATCCGGTTTTTCGAAGAAAATAATATTGAACAAGAAAAAATAAAATGCTTTTTCAGTATGGTGGACCATCGAAAAAATTTACATCATGAAATAATGCAAAAATTTTACCGGGATGGGGTATTCTTAAAAAGCTACATCCCTTATTTAAGTGATGTAGAAAAAATGGGCACATACCGGCAACCATTGTTTGAATTTGCTAATAGCGGTTATGCAGCCACTTGCTTTCGTGATTTATGGAATGAGATAAAGAAAAAATGTTTGTAAAAATTATTTATATTAAAAAAAAAAGGGTTTATTTATACATCAAAAAAAATAAAATATGGAAAAAGAACTAGGTTCATGGTATAGCCCGGCACTGGGACAAGATATGCCTATTGTAAGTTATGGTCACGCTGGTTTTGCACTTTTACTTGTGCCTACGGCAGCAGCCGATTACCTGGAATACGAGCGTTTTCTCATGATTGATGCACTCAAACCATTTATTGAATCTGGAAAAATGCGGGTATTCAGTGTGAATAGTATCAATAATGAAAGCTGGCTGAATAATGAAATATTACCGGAGCATAAAGCCATCCGGCATAACCAGTTTAACGATTATATTTTCTTTGAAGTGGCTCCCTACATCCGAAATAAATGTGGTAATGATGCCATGATATTTGTGAGTGGCGCATCTTTCGGCGCACTACATTCTATGAATTTATTTTTGAAACGCCCTGATATCATCAATGGCGCAATCAGTATGAGTGGCGTGTATGACCTTACGGATTATACAAAAGGTTTTTGGGATGAGCAGGTTTATTTTAACAGCCCTATGCATTATATACCCAACCTGGAAGATCCATTTTTTCTGGATAAGATAAAAGCAAGCCATCATATCCATATTTATACCGGAAGTGGAAATTATGAAGACCCCGAAGCAAATCGAAAATTCTCTCAAGTATTGAATAATAAAGGAATCAACCATGATCTGGATATTTGGGGAGCCGATATTCATCATGATTGGCCTACATGGAGAGCAATGCTTCCATATATTATTGAAACAAAGTTTTAAATGAATGCTGCACCATCATCCCTATTAGAAAAATGGAAATTTGTAACCCGCCATTTCCTTCAAAAAAGAATTGTTCGGATCATTGCAAAATTGTTGCTCATTTTAGTAGGGCTGATACTTATTTTTCTCATTGCGGCGGCAATTTATTTACAAACGCATCATACAGAGATTGTTGCTAAAGTAAAAACTGAGCTTAGCAATACCATTAATGGCGAAGTACAAATAGAAGATATTGATTTATCTGTACTTCGCCATTTTCCAAATATCGGCATCCAGATAAAGAATATTCGCGTGCTGGACTCCATGTATCATAAGCCTTTATTACAGGCTGCTGAAATCTCTACGGGTATTGGTTTTTTCCAACTTTTGAAAAAAAATAAAACCATCAGTGAATTGTCCATCCGGGATGGATTATTTCATTTGTTTACAATGCCTTCCGGTTATTCAAATAGTTATCTATTGCATCCCCAAAAAACTTCCACCAATAAAACGGGCGGAAGTATTCAAATCCAAAAATTGCAATTGACAAATGTTCATGCCCTCATTGAAGATGCGCCCCGTGATAAGAAATATGAATGTGTTGTCAATTCACTTTATATCAAACTAAAATATGATCAGGATGTAGTGAAAATGGATTTGGATGAAGATATACTTATTAAAGGGCTGGGTTTTAAAATGACCAAGGGCATGTATCTTCAAAATTGTTTATTGAATGCAAAAAATTGGGGAATCATATGGAATAGTACTAAAAAAGAATTCGCCTTTGAGCATTCAAAAATAAATATTGATAAACAACCATTTGATTTATCAGGGAAATTTCATTTTGCAGATTCAGCTTTTTTCCACTTAGATGCCTCTGCCAAAAACATCTCTTTTGCAAATGCCACAAAAATTATTACCGAAAGAATCAGGAATAAGATGCGGTTTACCAGCCTGGGGAAAGGATTTGATGTACATGCCACCTTGGATGGGCCTTTATCGGGTGGTGGCAATCCGCTGATTAATGTGGATCTCATCGCCTTGCAAAATGTATTGAGTACACCGATCACTTCATTCACCCAATGCAGCTTTACCGGGAATTATAATAATCATGTACAGGATTCTCTCGAAGCGGACGATCCAAATTCCAATATAGTATTCCGAAAATTTAGCGCCAATTGGAATGGATTACAGATTTATTCTGATTCTATTCTCATACAAAATTTATCCGAACCATTGCTTCGTTTTGCTTTTATATCTAAATGCAGTTTGCCGGAGTTGGACAGCAATTTAGCTATGTCTTCAATCAGGCTGACGAAAGGAAATGCCCAGATCAATATTAATTATGATGGCCCATTAATAACGGATCCATCCTTATTTGGTAAAGTAAATGCAAATATTTTATTGAAAGATGGAGAAGGTTTATATGTGCCAAGGAATGTGCTATTCAGCAAATGCAATGGGCGCATTCTTATTTCTGAAAACAATCTAAGTATTCAAAAACTCATTTTTGATATTCAGCAAAATCATTTTGAAATCAATGCCAGTGGTGCAAATGTCAATCGAATTGCCTTATCAGATTCAGGCAAAGCCACATTTAGTTGCGTACTCACATCCCCTTCGATCAATGGAAATGACTTTACTTTTTTATTTGATGAAAAAAAAGTGGTTCATTCCAACACAAAAAAGAAGGCCGGCTTAAATGCAATTGCCCAGAAAATAGACAATCTCCTGGTTAATGGAAATATCCAACTCAACATACAGGCCGGGCATATCGTGTACCAGCATTTTACTGCAGATAATATAAAGGCTTCCATGCTTTTTGCTACAGATAAATGGGAAATTCAAAATGCTTCTCTACAACATGCAGGAGGCTCTTTTTCGCTCGCAGCTACATTTAATGCACTGAATAATGGGCTACATAATGCTTCCGCCCATTTCAACCTGCAACAGGTAGATGTACGAAAAGTATTTTATGCATTTGATAATTTTGGACAGGATGCTATTGTATCTTCCAATGTTCGGGGCATATTAAATACAAATGGCCAAATTCACTTTTTAGTAAATAAAAAAGGAAAATTGGCAGCAAATTCCCTGAGCGGCACCATGAATTTTTCTTTGAAAAATGGTGCACTCATAAATTTTAAGCCATTCGAAAATATCAATAATATTATTTTTAAAAATCGTGATTTTTCCGATGTTCAGTTTGCAGAAATCAATGACCAATTTATCCTTAATAAAGGTGAAATTCAAATCAATCGAATGGAGATTGCCTCAACTGTATTGCATCTATATGTAGAGGGTCTTTATGATTTCAACCACAAGAATACAGATATCAGTATCCAGGTTCCTTTAAATAATCTGAGCAAATCAAAAAATGATACCCGGAAGGAAAAAAAAGGCCTGGATGCCAAAACCGGAGCCAGTATCTATTTAAGGGCTAAGAATCGCTCTGACGGTTCGGTAAAAATTGGTCTGGATGTTTTTAGAAAATTAAGAAAGACCAAGAATTAATTCATTTATAAAATAAAAAAGATGAAAAAGATTTACCTGGCAATGATGATATTGTCAACTGCTTGTATCCAAAATAAAACAGGAAAAGATATGCCTGTAAAAGATTATTTCGCTCAACAGGATTCGGGCATACAATCGGCCGGTATAAAGATGATACCCATTTCTACACCGGTAGGAAATTTTAATGTGTGGACAAAAAGTATTGGAAATAATCCCCGCATAAAAGTATTATTACTGCATGGCGGGCCCGCTATGACACATGAATATATGGAATGCTTCGAAAGTTTTTTTCCAAAAGAAGGATTTGAAATGATCGAATATGATCAACTTGGCTCTTATTATTCAGACCAACCCACGGATAGTAGCTTATGGACAGTGGATCGTTTTGTAGATGAGGTGGAACAAGTGAGAAAATCGCTTGGCCTCACCCCGGATAATTTTTACCTACTCGGAAATTCATGGGGAGGCATCCTGGGAATGGAGTATGTATTGAAATACCCGGATCATGCAAAAGCATTAATTGTTTCTAATATGATGGCCAGCGCTCCAGATTATGGCAAATATAACCTGGAACTACAAAAGCAAATGGATAAAGGAACTGTGGATAGTATTATGCTTTTACAATCTACCGGGCAGATAGACAACCCACGATATGGCGCTTTATTGGAAGACTATTACCATCAGCATATTTGCCGGCTGAATCCATACCCTGAACCGGTAGCCAGAAGTTTAAACCACCTCAATCCCGTAATCTATACCATGATGCAGGGGCCCAGTGAATTTGGTATTTCCGGTCGTTTGTCAAATTGGGATATCAAAAACAGGCTAAAGGAAATAAAAATCCCCACACTGATGATTGGCGCTCATTATGATACCATGGACCCTGAATATATGAAATGGATGAGTACCCAGGTACAACATGGCCGATACTTATATTGCCCTGAGGGCAGTCATCTTGCCATGTGGGACGATCAAAAAAATTATTATCCCGGCATCATCCAATTTATTAAAGATGTGGATGCGGGTAATTTTGTGAAATAATTTTCCAAATAAAGGTTTGAAAGGAGTGGTCTCACCAAGAATCGAACTTGGATCTAGAGTTTAGGAAACTCCTATTCTATCCATTGAACTATGAGACCAGGCCAAAGCATATTGTCGTTGCTTTCCAGTAAAAAACAGGCGCAAATGTAAGCACAAAATCACAAATAAAGTTTCAACCATTATCTTTGCAGCCCGAATTAAAAAAGGGGAATTCCAGTTTGGAAATGCTTAAACATTTTTTGTTATCATGAAAATTTATAATCTTATCATCAAATATCGTTTCTGGCTTAGTTTGATAGCTCTTGCCTTAGCGGTAGTAGTAAATATATATAGTGGTTTTTGGCCGGCATTTATTTTATATTTTATTGCACTCATTGGTATTGTCAGCCACTTTTTTATTGGGCCTATGAGGCTTATTCAAAAACCCATGGAAGATGGCAATGTGGAGGAAGTGGAAAAAATTATGAAATCTATCTGGTTTCCCGGATTATTATACAAACCCATTCGTTCTACATATTATACCCTTAAAGGGAATATCTCCATGATGCAGCAGGATTTTGATTCTGCTGAAAAACACTTGAAAAAAAGTTCATCCCTCGGCTCGGCCATGCCTGAAGCAGAAGGAGCAAATAAATTACAATTGGGCATGATGGCCTTGCAAAAAGGAGATTTTCGAAGCGGCGAATCCTATATGCGGGCAGCTATTCGACTGGGTATCCCGGATAAAGAAAGTGAAGCAGTGGCCTACCTCAGTATGTGCCAGATATTTATGAATAAAAGAGAGTTCCGCGCAGCCAAAGATTTTTTCCGTAAAGCAAAAGCCTGTAAACCAACCACTAAACAGGTTTTGGACCAGATAAAAGATATTGAAAAATATATCTCGAGAATGCCGGGTTAATTTTTTTCAAAAAAATACGTGCGACGCCTTCAAAATTTACTTGTGAAAAAAGATTGAGTAATTCTTCAATACTTTTTACAGACTGCTTTTTTGAATGTTAAAAATAAAAATGCCTTTGCTGTCCTTCTGATCATTCTTGAAAAATCTTTCTTCAAATGGTATCTTTGAAGAATGGCAAACAGTCAAGACCCGGAAGAAAAATTCAGGATAATTTATAGTGGCTTAAACCCCGAACAGAAATTAGCGGTAGACACCATTGATGGCCCCGTAATAGTCATTGCCGGCCCCGGAACCGGAAAAACACAAATACTTTCCGCACGTATCGGGAAAATTTTACTGGAAACTGATACAGCGCCGCAGAATATTCTTTGCATGACTTATACGGAAGCCGGTGTCATCGCCATGCGTAAAAGGCTGATAAGCTTTATGGGTAGCGATGCATACAAAGTACAGGTGCATACTTTTCACTCTTTCAGCAATATGGTTGTGCAGGAAAATGCACGCTATTTTAGTAAAAAAGATATGGATGCCCTCAGCGACCTTGAAAGAATAGAAGTATTACAAAAACTCATTGATGGTTTTGATTCAGAAAATTCGCTGAAACGATTTAGAGGAGAAATCTATTATGATATGAATTTCCTGGCATCCCTGTTTTCAAACATTAAAAGAGAAAACTGGAATGAAGAAACACTTCGTCAACAAATAGATGAATATATACAGGATATCATCCCGGAAACAGACGGCTTTTATAATAAACGCAAAAGAGCCAAAGGTGAATTTGAATTGACACAAAAAGGAAAGGATGAAGTAGAACGTATGAAAAAAACAAAGGACGCCATTCTTTCTTTCAAACAATACCAGGAAATTCTAAGAGAAAAAAAGAGATACGATTATGATGATATGATTAATTGGACCATTTGGCTATTTGAAAATTTTCGAGATATTTTATTGAGTTACCAGGAACGTTTTCAATATATCCTTGTAGATGAATACCAGGATACCAGTGGATCACAGAATAAAATTGTTTCTCTGTTAACCGGTTTCTGGCAGGATGAAAGGCCCAATATTTTTGTAGTCGGCGATGATGATCAAAGCATCTACAAATTCCAGGGAGCCAATTTGCAAAACCTTCAATCCTTTGTTAA